>Ga0185299_10001189_pt1 | contig 54328 bp, 43 predicted proteins | sample PaiPotPPA55metaG_FD_128002 | JGI IMG/M metagenome (GOLD analysis project Ga0185299, IMG submission 128002) | Iron sulfur acid spring bacterial and archeal communities from Banff, Canada, to study Microbial Dark Matter (Phase II) - Paint Pots PPA... ... | reverse complement strand
CCGCCAAGAATCTCAACAAAGTAACAAACACAAATCTCCTGGTCGCCAATGAGATTGAGTATCCGGAGCCGAGTGTTATCCCCGAGAGCCTGAAAGAACCGTTCCATGTTGAAGGTCTGCTTCGCTGCCATATACTTATGTATACGCCTTGACGTATGCGAAAGCAAGACATATAGTCGCCTAAGCGAATGTTTGGAGGCAATATGTCAGAGCAGCTACTGGATTCGGTGAAGTCGAAGTACGGCGCGGTCGCGGAGAGCACATTATCGAACGACCACGCGGGTGTGAAGGCGGTTGCGGAGGCGTTTGGCTACAGCGCTGAAGAGCTCACTTCAATTCCGGCAGGGGCTAATATGGGCCTCTCCTGCGGCAATCCCACGGCTACGGCCCACCTGAGAGCCGGAGAAGTTGTGGTTGATCTCGGTTCAGGCGGTGGTCTTGACGTTTTTCTAGCGTCGAAGATGGTTGGGCCAGAGGGCCGCGCCATCGGCATCGATATGACCACGGCGATGATCGAGCGCTCGCGTGAGAACGCGCAGCAGGGCGGCTACACCAATGTGGAGTTCTACCAGTCCACCATCGACCAGATTCCGCTTCCGGATGCATCAGTCGATTGCGTCATTTCGAACTGCGTCGTGAATCTGGCGCCGGACAAGCCTGCTGTCTTCCGCGAGATCGCGCGTGTCTTGAAGCCAGGTGGCCGAGTCGCCCTCAGTGATATTGCACTGAAGCACGAGTTGCCGGAAGCCGTTGCTCAAAGCATGGCGGCGTATGTCGGCTGCATCGCAGGAGCCATCCTCATAGACGACTACCGCGCAGGGTTGCTCGCAGCAGGATTTCAGCACGTCGAGATCGTGGATAGCGGGGCGGACTTAAACGCATACGCCAAGGTTGAAAATCAGGCGGCTTGCTGCTCCCCCAGCATGGAAGCAGGCAGTCCGTTCCAAGTGATCGAGGCGGCTTGCTGCACCCCAGCAGCCAGCGAGCCATCGTTGCACGAAGAGTTGACGACGCTTCTCACGCAATATGACGTGAACGCCGCGGCCGCCAGCGTCAAGGTATATGCCGTAAAGCCAGTCAAGACTGCTCAAACGGCTTGCTGTGGCCCGACCTGCTGCGCTCCAACGGCAGCACAGTGACCATCGCCCTTCAAACCGACGCCGGATTGCAAGGTCAGTTGGAACTGGCCCGGCAGGTTCAGCTGCGCTTACTTCCGGACCGGCGCTGCTGCCTTAGCGGCTGGGAGGTAGCGTTTTCCTACGAATCGGCTGAATTTGTAAGCGGCGACTATGTCGATTTGATTCCAGCGGGGTCTGATGCCTTCTATTTCGCTCTGGGTGATGTGTCAGGCAAGGGTGTGGCGGCGTCGATGCTGATGTCTCATCTGCATGCCACGCTGCGGACATTGCTGCCTTCAAGCAGGACGATTGAAGAAGTAGTGACCATCGCAAGCAGCACCTTTTGTCAGAGCGCACTTCCTGCTCAATTTGCGACATTAGTGCTGGGCAAAGCAGATCGCAGTGGGAATGTGGAGTTAGTCAACGCCGGTCACAACCCAGTCCTACTTGTCGAAGGCGCTGAAGTTGAGATTATTGCGGCTGCGAGTCTTCCTCTCGGGATGTTTTGCTCGACCGAGTTCACGAGCGTTAAGCGACGTGTCAACCCGGAAAGCACACTGTTCCTCTATTCGGACGGGATTACAGAATCTACCGATGAAACCGGAAACGAGTTTGACCTAAACCGGCTCGCCGAAACGCTACTTCAGTCTAGAAACCAGCTCCCATCTGAGCTGGTCGAAACAATCCAACGCACCATCATTGGCTTCACCAATGGTGCGCAACCAAGCGATGACCGCACAATGCTTGCGCTTCGCTGGTCACCGAAAGGAATTTGAACAATGCCACACTACAACCTCTTGTTCCTCTGCACAGGAAATTCCGCGCGTTCGATCATGGCCGAAGCAATCATGAACCGGAAAGGGATGCCGACCTTCACTGCCTACAGTGCCGGAAGTCACCCTTCCGGTTCGGTGCGCCCCGAGGCCCTCAGCCAGATCGAGAACGCGGGTTTGAGCACTGAGAACTTCCGGAGCAAGTCCTGGGAGGAGTTCTCTAAGCCGGATTCCCCCTCGCTTGATTTCGTCTTCACGGTCTGCGATAACGCAGCGAACGAGGTCTGTCCTTTGTGGCCTGGTCAGCCCATGACGGCGCATTGGGGTATTCCCGACCCCGCCGCCGTCCACGGAACGCCAGAAGAGATCGAGCATGCTTTTAGTCAGGCTTTCACCATGCTAGACCGACGCATCAGCCTTTCTCTCTGTCTTCCGCTCGCGACGCTCGACACATTCTCTTTGCAGAAGGAAATCGACAACATTGGGAAGCGGTAGACGCTCGGCGATGCGATTCCACAGTCAAACACGCCTATAACGGGGAGACACAATGCTTAAGGTAATTTTCGCCTGCGTCCACAACGCTGGCCGTTCACAGATGGCCGCTGCTTTCTTCAACCAGCTTGCTGACCGGCAAAAGGCAGAGGCCGTCTCCGCAGGTACTGAGCCCGGCCTACGCGTGCATCCAGAGGTATTAGCTGTCATGAAGGAGGTCGGAATCGACCTCAGCAATGCCAAGCCGCAGAAGTTGACCGATGACCTGGTACGCGAAGCGCAACTTCTCATCACCATGGGATGCGGCGACAAGTGCCCCTATGTTCCGGGTTTGCGGCGAGACGATTGGCCGCTCAGGGACCCAAAGGGATTGCCTATTGAGGAAGTCAGGGCGATACGTGACGATATTAAGGGGCGAGTGCAAGCGCTGCTCAACAGCGAGGGAGCGCATTTATAGAGGTCTGGTCTGCTACCGCTCTCTTCGAGTCAGTTGACGCAAAATGGCCTTGGCACTCAGCGAACCCTCGCGCACGCTCTTATGACCAAGAAGAGAGCGAAGCAGGTCACTGCTCTTGCTTTAGCCTTGAACGGCGCTCTTCAAGTTGTTTGGTTGACCGCTCCAACTCCTCCACGATCAACTTTTCATTCGGCAACACCGTTTGATATTCCGCAGCGAGCACTTTGTTGGAAAGATTATCGAGAGCATAGCGGGCTTCGGCCGCACCCTTGCCCGCGCACAGAATCAGACCGACGGGAGGGTTTTCTCCTTCCTTCATCCAATGCTCACGAGCGTAGTTCAGGTAGAGGTGCATCTGACCCGCATCCGCATATCCGAATGTGCCCACCTTGAGGTCGATGATGACCAGACACCGCAAGCGACGGTGAAAGAAAATGAGGTCGATGCGGAACCACGTATCGTCCAGACGTAAACGGCGCTGACGGCCTAAGAACGCGAAGTCGTCGCCTAGCTCCAACAAGAAGTCAGCAAGGTGCTGGACGAGGGCATCTTCGAGCTCTGATTCGGAGTATTCATCTTTGAGATTGAGGAATTCGAGGACGAACGGGTCTTTGATGGCCTCTTCCGCCGTAATCATATCGCTCGGCTCTGCCTTTTCAGCCTTTTCCAGCATTGCAGCTTTGTTCCTGGACAGGGCAATGCGCTCATAGAGTTGGCTTTCGATTTGTCGATTGAGTTGCCTCATGGACCAGCCGGACCGAAACGCTTCGGCTTCGTAGAACGCTCGTGCCTCGGTTCTTTTCACCGACAGCAGGCGAACGTAGGAAGACCAGGGCAACGGGAACGCCGCTGCCGACGCCTCAGCGTCCGCCGGCAGCAAAGCTAAATCTTTGGAAGAAGATGACTTTGAAGATTCTATCGACAGTGTCGAGAGAATCTGTTTGTCAGGCCATGCCAAGTAAAAGGCGCGCATCTTCCAGAGGTTCGGCTGACTGAACCCACGGCCAAATTGGCGGGTCAGATCGTCTGCGAGTTGGCTGACCAGGGCGTCTCCGTACTCAGCGCGCTCCTCTCCCTGCTGCTCGAATTGGACGATGCGCCGTCCGATCGCCCAATAGCTTGCCGTCATCAGGGCATTGACGCTGCGGGCTGACGCGGTCCGCGCCGCATGGAGAAGCGCGACAATCTCTGTCCGTATATTGCTGTAGTCCTGTTCGATCATCTTCTCTCTAGGGTAACGACGTTGGGGCATGAGAGCATTCTCTTCGATTCGAGTGGAACGTTCTGTGAGATATAAATCGGGCTGCTCCCCCACGGGTTCAGCCCGGTGCTCCGCTTGGCAAAAGTTTGTCGCATCTTTGTCGCAAATACCGCCCATTGGGCCGGTTTTTCCGACTCCGCCGATTCATAAGCCCTTTACCGTCTATATTTTGCGTTTGGACTCATTCCATGGCATGGAAGAGGTCATCGGTTCGATCCCGATCAGGTCCACCAAACAACCCCTTACAAATCAAACGTATGTCGGAAGCTGAGCACTCCCTTCTCTCAGCGACTTGGTGTCATTTGGTGTCACGCGCGCAGAAGGCTTGCGTCGACTGTTGCCTACTGCTCCGGTTGAAGCCGACTCATTCGAAGCCTTCCGGCTTCGCGCCTGTGACTTTCGCAGCTCTAAATTGATGGAATTGATCGTCGACTGAACGCTTGCCGGAATCTCCTGCATATAGACATCGGTAGTGGTAGCGGTACGTGAGTGCCGCATCACACCCTGAACGTCTTTGATCGTTCCCTTCTTTTGAGCAAGGGTGGCGATCGTTCTGCGAATGACCTGGAACGTCAGTTTCGGCAACTGGAGTTCGCGAGCGATTTTGTGCAGAACCCGCTTGCGATAGTTGTCCGTGTCAAGGAAACCACCCTCTTCGTTCGCAAACATGAAGTCATCCGGCAAGACCGAAGCGGATTTCCTCTTGCCCTTGGAGAACGCCTCACGAGCCTTCGCTTCGCACTCCAGCCGCCAAGCCTGCAGATCGTCAGCGAGCTGTCGGGGAATGTGAAGCACGGTCAAGCTCTTCTTCGTTTTTCCCCAGTCACGAATCTTGCCCTTGTAGACAGTCTCCGCAACCGTGAGGGTCGATGCCGGATAGTCGAAGCGCTTCCATCGAAACGCGAAAAGTTCGCTAGGGCGCAAAGCGTTCGTCATGTCGAGCTCAAGCAGAATGCGATCTCGAAGATTCAACTTCGAGAGAGCGAGCCCGAGTTGATCCCAAGTCAGCGTCGTGGTGTCCGTAGCCCGTAGCTGAGCCGGGACCTTGAGTTTGCGGGCAGGGTCCTTGACGAGGAAGTCTTGATCCACCGCCTCGGCGAAGATGTCCTTGATATATGCACGCATCTGCAAGACACGATCCTTGGACCTGGTTGTGGCCAGCTTGTTGAGATGAAGCTGCAAGCTGAACTTGTCGAAGTTGACCAACGGGATATCGCCGATTGGCTCGGCGACATCAAGTTGTATGAGGAGCTTCTTGGTTTTGGCTGTCTCTTCCTTCCAAACGGCTTCCTTCAGAGGAATGAACCGATTGTTGACAAACCATCCAAGCGTTACGGAGCCATCATTCATGACTCGGGTTGTCACCTGTTTCTGTGTGGTCTGCAGCCATCGCCGGAAGCGTCGTTGTGACTACGGCATCATACTGAGCCTTGATCTCCCTGCAACTGGCGCAGATCGATAAGTGCAACTCGAGCTGCCTCAATTCTTCCATCGTCAAGGCATCGGTAGTCGAAAGCGCACAGAGTTCGATGAAGTATTCATCGGAGTGAGCTGATACGAATGTTCGGACGCCTTGATTGGGGTCGTTATCCACTGTTCTGTTCACTTTGACCGCAGTTTCCTTGCGAATGCCGGCTTGCGCAACTTTTCGAGACCGCGATGGTAATGGTGACGAATATTGCCCAATGTTTGCCCCAAGCGGTCGGCAATCTCTTCCAATGTATACCCCTCGAAGAAATGCAACTCGATGGTTGAGAGTTGGGAAGGCGAGAGAAGTTCCCTCAGCCTTGCGGCCGATTCTCTGCCCCATACGGCTTCCAAAGACCATTCAGCAAAGAGAGTCTCTTATCGCCGGTCAGCCACATTCAGCGCTGTATCGTCCAGCTCACGGCTGGCGTAAAAGTGTCTTGTGATGAGACGGCGGCGGCGGTCGAAGGCGCGATGATAGGTGACCTGAACGATCCAGGAGCGAGCTGTACTGTGCGACGCGTTGAAGAGCGATGCTTTACGGAATATGAAGAGGAAGACGTCCTGCACCAGATCATCCGCTTCAGCTTCGTTTCTTAGAATTCGGTAGGCCACGTTGCGTACCGTGCGTGCGTGGCGGCGAAAGAGGATGCCGAGAGCCTCCCTTTCCCCTTGACTGACTCTCTCCAATAGCAATTCGTCAGGGATCTCACCGATCAGAGTTACAGTCGCGAGACGCTCAGACATGCCGTTTTGGAGTTGCGCCACATTCGTGGCGTCTGCGGGCGTCACCGGCGTATTCGCCTGAGGCTCGCGTACCTCCGTTGTACTTGCCAGAGCTTCCGGAAAATAGGCCGCCGCGTCGGAACTCATCCGTCCCTCCGTAGCCCGGCAACGGCTGTTGTCATGGAGAAAATGTTGGTTATAATCCGTTAGCTTATAACCATCAGGCCGAGAACAATGATGTCTAGATGGCCAAAGCGCGTAAACAAATTCAACCTCGGTCTGGACCTGAAAGGGCGTTCGGAGAGGCACTAAGGGAGACCCGCAAAGCGCAAGGGATTTCCCAAATGGATTTGTGTACGACGAGTGGTATCGACCGTACCTACATCAGCGCCGTTGAGCGAGGGCTCCAGGGTCCTACAGTTCGAATGGTTGCCCGATTCGCGAAGTATCTGAAAGTGCGTCCTTCCGATTTGATACTGCGAATGGAGCAATCAAGTTTCTATTCGGAGCGCTCACTCTAATCCGTTGGACTAAATAGTACCTAACATGTCCTTTTTGTCAATAACAAAGGACGGATCATGTCATTTGTTGAATGAAGGACATCCCCTAGCCTAAAGATTGAATGAGCCTAAACCCCATCATACAAAGCTGTTCCGCGAACGCCTTGTTTCTCTCCGCAAGGCGAAGGGGCTCAATCAGGACGAATTATCGGAGAAAATTGGACACGCCGCCAATTACATCATGCGAGTTGAGACTGGCCGGATCAAGACGGTTCCCTGGGAGACCCTAGCGAAAATCGCTCAAATCTTGGATGTACTGGTAGATGATCTCTTCTTTGTGCAAGGCTACGAGGATTCATCAGAAGAACTTCGGACGAAGATCCTCCGCTTGACGGATACAAATGACGTCAAAAAACTGCGCAAATACTATCGCCTGCTTCTGGTCGTAACAGAAGAATGATCAGCGATGTATTGGGTCGCTATGCCTACCTAACGGTCGGCGTGAACCTGAGTAGGCGATAAGTACCCCCTCCAAATTGTCGACTTGAGAGTTGAACGGTCACCCGGAGTAAACTATCACCCATGGACATCCATCTGCGCCCTGAGTTGGAAGAACAAATCCGGCAAGACATTCAGCGCGGTCCCTACCAGACCATCGATGAATTCGTAGAGCGGGCGGTAACACTGCTGCACGAGCAGGAGGCGTGGTTAGCCACCCATCGCAATGAAATTGCGGGAAAGATCGAAGAGGGCTGGAACGCCGCAGTCCGAGGCGAGTTGGCGGGCGACAAGGAAGTGCAGGCTCATATGCAGGAGAGAAAGCGTGCCTGGAGTGAGCAACAACGCCCGGCATGACTTCGTATCTCCTCACCCCTCAAGCCGAGGATGACCTGTTCTCCGTCTGGTCCTATATCGCCCAGGACAACATTGAAGCGGCAGACAAAGTGGAAGCGCAGATCTATGCGGCGTGTGGCTTTCTGGCTTCCGCCCCGCAGACCGGGCATGTCCGCCACGACCTGACAGCTCGGCCTGTGCGTTTCTGGACCGTGCCGCGTTTTCCAAACTATGTCATTGTGTACGATCCAGTCTCCAGCCCGTTACGAATCATCCGTATCCTCCACGGAGCACTCGATATTCCCCGTCACCTCACGGAATAGGGTATTGCGCCAACTCGGCACCCTCTGGTCGGCCAGGTCGCAGCGACGGATCGGCTGAGGCGGATCCGACACGCCAAAAAATGCCAGCGCAGACGCGCCTCCAGAACCACAAGATCTTGTGGAACCTCAGGAACTCGTAGCGCGGATCAGGGCTTCCTTCCCTATTTTCAATAGCTTACGAGTGGAATCGGGATTGCTATTTCTCCGGGCAGCGCGGAGTCGAGGTGTCGACATTACTTCCTTTGATCGACAACCATTCACGACATCATAGGTCCCCGCTGCACCCCATGTTTGATGAGGAAGGTTCCGTGGCGCAATAACCGCCGACTACCAGGACACCAGAATTTGAACAAACGGGGTGAAATAGAGTGCTTGCTCCTTATATAGGAGCGCTTCCCAGCTTCGCGCGGTCGAGTGTCAGGCAGAGGCTAAGGCAATGAGTGAGATTGGACGTAGGTTGTTGATCATCCGCCAACTGCGCAAGCTTTCCCTCCGACAGGTGGAAATGCTTACTACGACGATTGCGGAAACGCACGGCGACAAGTCACGCCGGGATTTCAGCTAGTTGGCTCGGCAGGATCGAACGGGAGAGCCACTCGATCGCGCACAAAAAGCTGGAATCCTTGGAGGAGGCTTACGGTGTGTCGCACGAGGAACTCACAGACGAGGCGATTTCCGAAGATGAGGCCACAAACTTACTACATACCCATTTTCCTAACATCCCAGCGGCAGTTCTCAAAGGGCTGGCTGGTTTCGGAGATTCACTGTTGCCACCCGAAAGCTGGTTCGCCTACTTTCCCGTGACGACACTCCTCCCACCCCTCTCGATGGCTGATAGAAACAGGCACTCCCCTAGTCGAAAACGCTCGCACAATGCAAAGCAAGTGTACGGCATACTCGGTGCGAGCGACAACACGCTGGTCCCATTTGTGCAACCGAGAGCAATCGTGGAGATCGATTCGTCGATTCATAAAATCGAATCGCGGAAAGTCTTCCGTTCCGTCTTTGAACGCCCAATCTACTTTCTGCGCTCTCACGATGGCTACCACTGCGGCTGGTGTGAACTAGACATTGAACGGAAATGGCTCACGCTGGTGCCTTCAGCGATGAGTATCGTGTCCCACCGGAAGTGGCGTTACAGGCAAGAGGTGGAGGTCATCGGCATAGTGAATCGTGTCCTGACACGTTTGGGGTTTCCCAAAAGTCTCAGCTTCGACTACGTGTCCCCTGACGAACACTCCAATTCGACCTGAGATCAACCATTCTCCATCGAGCAGATCCCGCGAGACAGCGACGCTGAAAGCGCCATCCGGACCACCCCAGATCAATTCAGCAAAGGCAGGTTCCCATGCAGAGCAAGAATCCACTGGAAGTGAACATACTGATCGTTGTCATTGCACAGGAAGGCAACTTCATCCGGGCCTCAAAGAAGCTAGGTATTACACCACCTTCACTCACCAGAAGGGTTTCGTCTCTTGAGAGGAGCATCGGAGTTAAGCTCTTTGACAGATCGACACGGAACGTACAACTGACCACAGCGGGAAGACTCTTTGTTCAGGAGTCCTCCATCTCCATCATGCATGCCGAACGTGCTTGGGATCTCGCCCGATTTCAAGCTCAAATCCAGATTGGTCCTTACCGCATAGGCTATTCTCCTTACACCCACAGCGCATTCTTACCGCTTCTGAATGGATTGGGGCCGGTACTTCATCCTCCAGGCGACGAGCCTTCTGGGATTGTGCTTGAGACGGCGAACACCTTAGAGCTGGTGGAACGCGTCCTTCGAGGGAAACTTCACGCTGCTTTAGGTGTCGGTCCACTCTCCGATCGGGATCTATGGGTACAGAGAGTCGGCCAGGAAGGATTCTCAGTCTGTTTGCCGCGGAACCATCGCCTGGCTCAAAAGCCCGGCGTGACTGCGCATGATCTCGATCGTGAGATGGTCTTCTGGATGCCCCGATCACTACAGCCGCGCTTCTACGGGCGCGTGATGAAATACATCGCCAGTCTGGGAGTGCAACCCCTCTTCAGAGAAGTCAAAAGCGAGGCCCATGCTCTTGAATTTGTAGCCCACCGATTCGGCCTCGCTCTGCTACCACGTTCCGCCGCCCATATCACACACGCGGGTACCGTCTTCAAACCACTGACCGACCGCTACCTCGGCATCGAAACCGTCCTCTTTATGCGGCGCGATCAACGGTACGGGGATCTCAAGGAGCTGGTCGACGATCTTTTCTCTCGGCTCTTGGCTCTCAAAATTGAAATCAACTAGAACCGGCACCCCGCGGGACAGATTTTTTGTCCGGATCGACAAACTGCTTAGGAGGATTTCTATGCACAGATTCTTTCTTATCTCCCTGGCAGGCGCTATGCTCCTCACCGCCTGCAACGACATTAAGAAACCCAGCGACGGCAATTTCAGAAAAGCAATCAACCAATATCTCGAGAAGCATGGGAAAGCCTGTACCTGGATCGGTCGTCCGTTTCCAGTCGATGTTTCCGAACCCGAGCAGAGGCTCCAGTTCGGAACGAGCGCACAGATGGCAGTGTTGGAGGCGGCCGGTCTGGTTCATTCCTCAGACACTATCGGTGCTACTCTTGGCATCTTCGGCCCGGGTGCGCCTCGGCGCGTGAAGCGATATGAACCGACCGAGGCGGGCAACAAATATCTTCAGCAGGTTCCAGGAGTCCTCGGCCAGAGCGCCGGCTTCTGCTATGGAAATAAGACGGTCGATTCAATTGTGAAATGGACAGAGCCGGTGACGATGGGTCCGTACTCTCAGACTGAAGTCACGTACACATACAAGATCGTGACCCGCAAGCTGGGCGGAACGCCCGGACGTTCAGCGCGCGTTCTCGGATATTCAAACGACGGTAGCGGGTGCCTCGAAGACGACTCAGATCGCGGGATTGCAGTTGACCAACAAGGGCTGGGAAGTTCCGGGATCGTGAGCTGTTTGCAACATGGCAAACGGATCTCCCGTCCGAGGCAGCAAGACTTCAGTCCGCGGCAATCGCCGAGCGGTTGTGCCATGCGATTCATCTAAATCATACCGGGGAGGAAGCGGTCGATGATTCTCAGGCTGATAATGCAGCTTATGTATAGTCGACTTGTAGCTGCCAAATTCAGAGGTAAGTAGCAGGAATAGTTTGCGATTCGTTTTATAAGCTCAAAGCCGAGCCGTTCGTGTCTTGAAACCCGGTTCTGGCAGACGATTTTCTAACTTTTCACGGGTCTCAATGGATATTCTCCGTATTGGCAGAGCGAATTGTGAGAGACGCGACGACTCGATTCGGACTGGCAACCTTACTCACAAAAATCCCATACACTAGAGAAAACAACATAAGGCTTCAAACTGCGGGATACTCTCGGCCAGAAGTCGGGCTTACACAGCGCACCCTCGCTATCAGTTGGTCCTAAACTTTCACACCGCATCAACTATATTTCGTACGTACGCGAATTGATGTCGGCCGACCGTGTTCTCACTGATATGGACAATAATCCGCTCCACCTGTGGTACGCACACCCAGAGGATTTGACCGAAGCAGTCACCCAGGCGTGCGCGCCACTGCTGAGTGAAGACGAGCGTGCCCAATGGCAGACTTTTCGGTTTGGCCGTCATCGTCGCGAGTATCTGACTACCCGCGCCTTGGTGCGCACCGCGCTCTCCCACTATCATCCTCTCGCCCCTGAAGCCTGGCGCTTTCAAACGAATCCTTACGGCAAGCCCACCGTCGACCCGGATTGCGGCCTGCGCTTTAATTTGTCCAATTCCCCTGGCCTGGTGGTTTGTTTGATTGCTCAAGGGGTTGAGGTGGGCGTGGACGCAGAGCCGATTGAGCGCGCGGAAAAGGTCGCCGAGATTGCCCCTGAGGTGCTTTCCCCTTTGGAACTGGCCCAAATGGAAGCCTTGCTCGGTCCTCAGAAATTGGACCGCGCCTTGTCGCTGTGGACGTTAAAGGAGGCCTATATCAAGGCGAGAGGTGTGGGGCTGTCCCTGCCTTTGAAAAAGTTCTCATTCCTGTTTGGCGGCGTCGAGGGAATTCGCCTAGAACTCGACCCGTGTCTGGGTACTGAGCCTGGATCGCGCTGGCGGTTTTGCCTGGTAGAACACGCTGGGTACCGCATCGCATTGATGGCCGAGCAGGCGACTGTCCCCGAGTTGCAGGTATGGGAGGCACGACCTTTGCTGGCACCTCCTACGCGACTGGCTGCTGGTGGGGAACTATGGTTTCCCGCCTCGGCAGTATCGTCTCGAGCTCCTCAGCAACAGTCCGGGTATGAGGCTCATTGAGCACGTTTTCGTGTTCGCCTGGCACGTCATGAATCTCCACTCCTCCACCCGCAAGGGCTCCCCAGCCGAGCACCGGATCCTCGCGTGTGCCCAGAAGCTCCATACCCAGGTAACCGCGCTCTACTGCTCGCATGAGGGTGATTTTCCCTGGGTATCTCTGTATCTTGTAACGCGCCATGGTTCGCGAATGAGCCTCTTGCACTTGATGGTAGCGAAGGCGAACTGGCAGGTCCGAACCCGCCAGACGGTAACAATAAGAGGCTACGTCTCGACTCCGTTTAACAAGCCGCTGCCGCCAGTGATCGCCCTTTAGGGCGACTTTTCGCACAAGATAAGGGACACCCTGGTCTCGAAGTCTCTGCCAGAACCCACGTAGTTTCTCGGTGGTCCCTACGCGCTGGACGCTCCCTGGAGCGGAAGCGTCGAACAAGACGAGCAACGCCGGCTCTGCACCTTGCGCATAAAGTTGTTGTGCCATCTCAAAGGCAACAATTCCTCCAAAGGAGCCGCCCCCGATCAGGAAAGGCCCATGCGGCAAAAATGACCGCATCTCCTTGATGTAAACGGACGCCAGTTCTTCTATCGTGGTTTCGCGAATATCCTCCCGAGTCAAAAGCAGTGAGCGAAACGCATAAAAGGGCTGGTCAGGCCCGAGAGCTTTCGCGATTGCCTCATAATTTAGCACGCCTCCTCCGACACCGTGAACGCAGAAGAAGGGAGTACGGGAACCATTCGGCTGAATGGGCACCAGGGTAGACGAAGTCTTCTGTTCCGCGCCGGGCGGCTGTTGCGCTTTACGAATTACGTCGGCGAGCTGGCGTACTGTGCGTGCTTCAAACAGGACCGCAAGTTCGAGGTCCACCTGATATGTCTTTCTTATCTTGGCAAAAAGGCGTACGCCAACCAGGGAATGTCCTCCCAGATCGAAAAAGTCGTCATCCAGTCCTACCTGCCGCACCCCTAACACCTCGGCCCATATTCCGACGAGCATCTTCTCAAGGTGGCTTCGGGGAGCAATGTAGGTATCCGCTTGTAACGCCTGTGTTTCCACAGGCAACGGCAGGGCCTTGCGATCGATCTTGCCGTTGGTCGAGATCGGAATCTGATTGAGAAACACGTAGGCCGTTGGTGCCATGTAATCTGGCAGCTGCCGTTTCAGACGTGTGCGCAACTCCAACGTCGTTGGCACGGTGCTGCCCGCAGCCACCAGGTAAGCCACCAGCCGCTTGTCTCCGGGCTTATCCTCGCGTGCGATGACTACAGCCTGCTTGATCTCCGGCTGCTCCTCTAGTGCCGCTTCGATCTCACCGAGTTCGATGCGATAGCCGCGAATCTTGACTTGGTTGTCGGTGCGGCCAAGAAACTCGACGTTGCCGTCAGGCAGGAACCGCGCAAGGTCGCCGGTCCTGTAGAGACGATCCGTGTCTAACTCGGAGAACGGATTGGGCACAAACTTCTCCGCAGTCAGATCCGGCTGATGGAGATACCCTCGTGCGAGATTGACGCCGCCGATGTGTAACTCCCCCGCGACTCCGATGGGAACAGGCTCGCCGCTGCCGTCGAGAATCACAATCTGGGTGTTCGCTATGGGTCGGCCGATGGGCACAATCCTGTTTCCGTAATCTTTCTTGCAAGTCCAGTAGGTTACATCCACCGCCGCCTCGGTTGGACCATACAAGTTGTGCAATTCCGCTTGCAGGCGCTCGAAAAAGCGCTGCTGAACCTCGTAGAGCAGCGCCTCGCCGCTGCAGAACACCTTCTTCAAACTCCTGCACTCTTCCACTCCCTGAGCCTCGAGAAACGTCTGAAGCATCGAGGGCACAAAGTGAATGGTTGTAATCCGCTCCTGCTGGATCAGCTTGACCAGATAACTCGGGTCCCGGTGGCCGCCCGGCCCGGCAACCACCAGCGTCGCCCCAGTCAACAGTGGCCAGAAGAACTCCCATACGGAAACATCAAAGCTAAACGGAGTTTTCTGCAGAACACGGTCACCCTGTTGCAGCAGGTATGCATCTTGCATCCAAAGTAACCGGTTGACTATGCCCTCGTGTCTGTTCAGCACTCCCTTCGGCTTGCCAGTAGATCCAGAGGTAAAGATGGCATAGGCGATATCTTTGCCTCCTACCTCGACCCCAAGGTTCGAGGTCGATTCGCCACTTAATTTTTCCCAACTCGAGTCCAGGCAGAGGGTATCGGCTCCGGTGGCTGGTAACAGGTTGAGCAGATGGGATTGGGTCAGCACGACCGGAGAATTAGCTTCCTCTAGAATAAGACGCATTCGCTCAGTTGGGTACTCCGGATCGAGCGGCAAGTACACTCCCCCGGCCTTCAGGCTTGCCAGCAGGGAGACAACCATCTCGATCGAGCGCTCCGCATAAACGCCGACCAGAACATCCCGCCCAACCCCGCGTTTTCGCAAATAGTTCGCGATCTGGTTGGCGCGGGCGTTGAGTTCCCGATAGCTTAGCGAACGGTTCCCGAACCGCACAGCCTCAGCGTCCGGAGTCAGTTCCACCTGCGCCTCGATCAGTTCGTGCAAACCAACGTCTCGCGGGTAGCTGACTCCCGTCGCATTCCACTCCACCAGCATCTGTTGCCGTTCCCGGGATGTAAGCAGCGAGATCGTTGCCGCTCTCTGTTCGGGCTCTGCAATGGCTCTGTGAAGATAAGCAGCCAGGTGTCCCCATAGCCGATCGATGGTGCTGGCGTCGAACAGGTCGGTGTTGTACTCGATCACCCCCTCGATTGCCTCTCCGACCGAACGCAGCTCAATCGTGAAGTCGAACTTCGAAGTGTCGGTTCGGACAATCTGTGTCGATCCTTCCAGCCCATGCAACTCCAGCCTGGGTACCGCCCAATTCTGGAAGATCAGCATGACCTGAAACAGCGCCGACCGGCTCAGATCCCGCCCCGGCCTAATCTTGTCGATCAGCATTTCGAGGGGTAATTCCTGATGAGCATAGGCATCCAAAGCAGTCTGCCGAACCCGTTGCACCAGCTCGTGAAAGGTCGGATCGCCATCGAGTTTGCCGCGCAGGACGACTGTATTTGTAAAGAAGCCAACCAGGTCCTGGGTCTCGCTTCGAGACCGCGCCGCAATCGGTGAGCCAACCGAGATGTCGTCCTGGCCGGAATAGCGGGCCAGCACGGCATAGAGCGCAGCGAGCGCCACCATAAACGGCGTCACCTTCTCCCGAAGGCAGAACTCATGGATTGCTGTCGTCAGTTCGGTGGACAGCCAGTATTGCCGGACAGCGCCACAAAATGTTTGCCGTGCCGGGCGAGGACGATCCGTTGGCAGTTGCAGCGAAAAGGAGCTTCCCTTCACGTGGTCTTCCCAGTATGAGATCAGGCGTTCCCCTTCAGTACCGGCGAATTGCTCCCGCTGCCAACGGGCGTAGTCGGAATACGCAACGGGAAGCTCAGGAAGTTGAGCAACCGCGCCAGTTAGGCCGGCATTGTAAAATGCGGCAAAATCGCGAAAGAGAACTCCCATTGACCACCCGTCCGACGCTACATGATGAAGAGTCAATTGCAGCACGTGTTCGCATTCGTCGAGGCGGTACAAGGCTGCCCGGATCACTGGATCGCGATCCAGAACAATGAGCCGGTTCGCCTCCGCATGAAGCGCTGCCGAAAGCAAATGCTCCCGCCTGCCCTGTTCTATGCCGCTGAAATCGGGAACAGGCAGCGCGACTTCAAGCGCCGCGGGAATCTCAAGCTGAAGTTGGCCTTCCGCATGGATGTAGCGCGTCCGGAGTGTTTCGTGGCGCTGAACCACAGCACTCAAGGCACTCTTGAGAGCGGCAAAATCCAGGGTTCCCTCCAAACGCAGAGTGAAGCTAATGTTGTATTGCGCTGTGCCGCTATCGATTTGTTCCAGGAGCCATAAACGCTCTTGTCCGAATGACGGCACTAGCGGCCCGGTTGTACTGTGCGCAATCGGTACCGTGCGGTTCTGAGACAAGGCTCCTTGTTCCGCGGCGTCTGGCTGTTGTGCTTTGCGAATCGCATCGGCGAGCTGGCGCATGGTCCGGGCTTCAAACAGGAGAGCAAGCTCGAGGTCCACCTGATAGGTCTTCTTTATCTTGGCAAACATGCGAACACCGACCAGGGAATGACCTCCCAAAGCAAAAAAGTCGTCATCCAGTTCAATCTTCTCTACGCCCAGCAGTTCTTGCCACCAGACGGCCAAGGTACCCTCCAAGTCCTTGCTTCCCAGTGCAGCATTGGGCGCAGCGGCGTCGATCGCCCGTGGCGATGGAGTTGCGTTGCGATTGTCGAGTTCTTCGAGAGGCTGGGAGACGGCGACCACCGCGAGCGGAGTCCTGGCCAGAAGAATGCGCGTCAAAGCTCGTGCGCCGTCGAGTGGTGGTATTCCAGAAAGGTCGAAGGATTCAATCGGTTGGTCGCCGTCGGGGAGAGCAGCATCGCGAGCTGGCGCATTCTCCTCCGTGGCCTTTGCTGGATCAGCGATGCGGCGCATGGCGAAGCCTTCAATCTCCGCTAACACCTGGTCCTGCTCATCGAAGAGTGTGATATCGAAGGTTTCAACCTCGCCATGAAGCAGATTCTCCCGGCGGGCGCGAATGTGGCTGATGAGCCTGATGGGCAATGGGCGGTAGACGCACAGCTTCTTGTAGGAAAACGGAAGGTAAAGGTCGTCGGAAGATTCGTAGCCGTCAGTCAGGTAGAGTGAGCACCCTGTTGCAAGATCGAGCAGAGCAGGATGCATGCGATACACGGAAGAATCCGAAGAGAATCTATCATCCAACGCTAACTCCGCCAAGCCCTCGTGCCTGCCAATGCGCAGCCGCTTGAGAGAGTGCCAGCGGGGGCCGAAATCGAGATAACGCTCCTGCCTGGTCCGGTGCTGTTCATCGAAGACGACTTCCCGTTCGTGGCAGCGCGTCGCGATGGCGGCGCCATCGATCTGCGATGCCGGGCGCGCCAGGCACGGTTCAATGCGACCTGTCGAATGTTCGACCCACTCGCCCGCACGCGCAAATATAGAGAAGCGGAAACCGCCTTTCTCCGGGCCGGCTTCCTGTTCGCGTTTAAGCTGGACACGCACCTCCCTGGATTCAGAATCGTCGAATGTCAGCGGAGCGAGAAAGAACACATCCTGAAATTCGATCGGACCGTGGACAGAACCGTGCGCGAACGCCGCGGCAGCCATTTCCATATAGCCTGTTCCTGGGACAAGCGCCTTGCCGGTCTTCAATCTATGTTCAGAGAGCAGCCGCTGCTGCTGTTGTGAAAACCGGCTCGAGTACACAATCTCCTGGGGCGTTGCCAGCAGCCGTTCGTCCAGCAAAGGATGCGGAGAGGCGGAGCGCGCAGCCATCCCAACCTCGCGCCAGGCGCCCCAGTTAATGACAGTTACCGGATCCTTGCGGCTCAGCGCGAAAGCATCGAGAAAGGCATTGGCGGCGGCATAGTCCACCTGGCCCGCTGGAGGAAAGATAGAGCTAACAGAGGAGAATAAGACAAAGCAGCTCAACGGTGCATCATGGAGAGCCTCTTCCAGAACCAACGTCCCACGCACCTTTGGATCGATAACCCTGGCTGCGCTTTTCGCGGTCTTCAGCATCAAAGGACCGTCGTCGAGAATACCTGCGGCATGAAAGGCGCCGTCGATTCTTCCATAGTGCTGTCGAGCCAGGGCAACGATATCGCGCATCTGATCGAGATTCGTAACATCCCCTTGAACAACCAGCAATCCACCGGCAATGGTTCGAATCTCAAGTAGCTTTCGAATCCTCTGCTTGTTGGCATCAGTCTGGTGGGAGTCGTTCAGAGCTGCTTCCCAGTCCGGTTCGAGCGGCAGCGTAGAACGGGTCACAAGAACGAGCCGAGCGTTGAATTCACGCGCCAGATGCTCTGCGACGACCAATCCTATGCCACCCAATCCGCCGGTGATGAGGTACACGCCTCGCGGCTGCAAGCGGCGGCGTTCAGGGGCAGCAGACAGATTCAAGGGATCGAGCGTCTCAACAGATCGCTCGCCGCCGCGAAACGCAACGGTTGCATTGCCGCGGATGGAGGTCATCTCGGATACGATCTGGGCGGCACACTCGGTGACTTTGCCGCTTTCAAGGTCCACTTCGATGCTGCGGCATGTGATTCCAGGAAGCTCCTTGGGGATAACTCGGGCCGGACCAAGTAACACTGCGCGAGCTGGATTGCGGACCGGCTCCTCGGAGACTTGTTGCATTCGGTTTGAAACCAGAGCGATGTCGATGTCCGCGATGTCCTGATTGGCCAGCGCCTGGGCGAGGTAGAGAGGGCTATAGAAGCTGCGATCCAAGGTTTCTGCTAGCTGTAGCTCTGCACCCTCCACGGACCAGAGGTGGAGAATTTTCCTGTGCGAGTATCCGCCCTTGATGCTGTCGGCGATCAGGGCGTCATAGTCGTCGCGAACCCCTGGCCTGATCGTGTATTTATCTTTTTCGGATCGTTGATAACTTGAACCCGCAGCGACCAGAATTACAACCTGATTCTCTGCTCTGAGCTTCGCGGCGATTTGATCGCCCAGGCCAAGCGAGTCCTTGAAAACGATCCAGGCGCCGACCGAGCCGGTCGATGCAGGAGTCACCGAAGCGGGTCTCCAGACGCGACGATAGAACGACAAGTCTTTGTCGTCCTCCGAGAGTGATGCCTGGGAAGGCGTTGCCGCAAACTGTACTTTATCCGGTTCAATCCAATACTTTTTGTGCTCAAAGGGGTAAGTAGGCAACGGAACGCGATGAACGGAACAGGACGGATGCAGTTTCGGCCAATCGACGCTTACACCCGAAGCCCAGACCTGCCCGAGCGTATGAAGCGCGCAGTGAAGGTCAGTAATTTTTTCGCGTGGATGTGGAAGGGACTGAAATGTTGTTGTTGCCCCGCCCTGTTGACGAGCCAAAGACGTGAGCGCATTGCCAGGTCCGACCTCAATTAGAATCCGATCCGGCTTGCGAAAGAGCTCAGCCAGGCCGTCGGAGAAGCGGACTGTTTGGCGCAGGTGGCGCGCCCAATAGCCTGGATCGGTGGCCTCTTCAGACTTGATCCAGGTCCCGCTGACATTGGAGAGATAAGGGATGCGCGGAGGCTTTAACTCGACGCTTTGGAGCCGTCCTTCGAATTCGCTGAGGATGGGGTCCATCATCTCGGAGTGGAATGCATGCGAGGTGAATAGCCGGCGGCAAGAGACGGACTGCTTTGCAAGACTCTCTTCCAGGGTCGCAATTTCAGACGTTGGCCCGGAGACCACACAGAGGCCTGGATCGTTGATTGCGGCTAAACAAAGAGTGCCGTTGAGATGAAGGTCGCTGTGGGCGAGGGGAACAGCGAGCATCGAGCCAGATGGAAGCTCGTACATCAGACGTCCGCGGAAGGCGGCGATTGCGAGTGCGTCTTCGAGCGAGAAGACTCCGGCGAGACACGCGGCCACGTATTCACCGATGCTATGGCCCACCATTGCTTCAGGCTCGACGCCAAGCGACATCCACCAACGTGCAAGGGCATACTCGATCGAGAAGAGGGCGGGCTGGGTGAGCCAGGTCTGATTCAACCTTTCGGCCGCGGCGTCTTTTTTCTCTTCCGATGGATACAGCGCCTCACGCAGATCGAGCCCGAGAGGCTGCATGAGCTGTTGAGCGCAGAGGCCGAGAGTTTCGCGAAAGACCGGCTCGTTCTCATAGAGAGAACGGCCCATATTGACATACTGGGAACCTTGACCAGAGAACATGAAGACGACATGGGGCGCGGCTTCCGCGGCAAGGCCAGCGGCAAAAGACTTACGCTCTCGCTCTGCAAGCGCACTTACTGCCTCTCGCGTGTCCTCGACGACCAGTGCGCGCCGATGGGGGAACGCATTCCTTCCAACCTGGCAGGTGAAGGCGACATCTGCCAGACTTAGCTCAGGATGTGCGTCGAGATAAGTGGCAAGATTGGCGTACGCACGCTCAACAGCGCTGTCGGTCTTGGCGGAAACAACCAACAGTTGATAGGGCTTCGTCTGTTGCGACTCAACTGGCCGCGGAGCCTCTTCGAGCACAACGTGTGCGTTGGTGCCGCCGATGCCTAACGACGTGACGCCTGCGCGCCTGGGCGATCCGCTGGAGGGCCAATCCGCGAGTTGGCTGTTGACAAAGAACGGACTTCCCTTCAACTCGATGTGAGGATTCAGATTCTGAAAATGCAGGCTGGGAGCCATTTGTCCATGCTCGAGGGCGAGGATAGTCTTCATCAGGCCGGCGACCCCTGCGGCTGCATCGAGATGGCCTACGTTAGATTTGAGCGACCCGATTCCGCAGTAGCCGCTGCGGGCTGTGGACTTGCGAAACGCTTGCGTAAGGGCCCTGACTTCGATGGGATCGCCGACGACCGTCCCGGTTCCGTGGGTCTCGACGTAGGAGATGTCCGCGGCACTGATGCCCGCAAAATCAAGAGTTTCGGCGATGACCTCGGCCTGGCCTTCAACACTCGGGGCCAGATAACCTACTTTGCGCCCGCCATCATTGTTAATTGCCGATCCGAGAATGACGGCGCGGACATGGTCGCAATCTTTGAGTGCGTCTTCTAGGCGTCGCAGTACGACAATCCCCAGGCCACTTCCAAAGACAGTTCCGCTCGAAGTTGCATCGAAGGAACGGCAGTGGCCGTCGCGAGAAAGAATCTCTCCTTCGCGGTAGATATAGCCCTGACCATGCGGGATTTCGATCGTAACTCCACCTGCCAGAGCCAGGTCGCACTCATTATTGAGCAGACTTTGACAGGCAAGATGAACCGCCACCAAAGAAGTGGAGCACGCGGTCTGCACGTTAATGCTGGGTCCGCGCAGGTCAAACTGGTAGGAAACACGCGTGACCAGAACATCTTTGTCGTTGCCGGTCTGTTTGAGTTGGAATAAGCCCGTGCTTTCAAGCAGTCGGCGATTGGCGAGCAAGTTATGGATCAGGTAAGTATTCATGCCCGACCCAGCAACGACTCCGATCGAGCCATCGAAGCGTTGGGGAGGGTGGCCGGCATCTTCAAAGGCCTCCCATGCACACTCAAGGAAGTGCCGGTGCTGCGGGTCCATGATCGAAGCGTCTCTTGGACTCAGGCCGAAGAACGATGCATCGAACATGGGAACATCGTCAAGCATCGAGGCCCTCTTGACATAGTCCGGTCTGGCCAGCTCTTCCGGAGTCACGCCGGCGGCGAGCAGTTCAGCATCGGAGCGGGAGCGGATGGACTCGACTCCATCGCGCAGGTTTCGCCAGAACTCTGAAACATTACGGGCGCCGGGAAAACGCCCTGCCATGCCAACGATTGCGATTGTGGAAGGCTTCATCATTTCCCTTTCAGCGCTGCCGAGCCAACCTACGGCGCTGTGCACGGTCTGAAACCTGGTCGTGCGATTGAGTTCCGGCAAAGTGTTTGGCAAGCGCACTCACCGTAGAAAACTGGAACAGGTCAAGGAGTGAGATTTCTCGCCACAATGTCTCTTGCAGTTTTGCCTGCACCTCAGCGACTGTGAGGGAGTGAGCCCCGAGGTCGAAGAAGTTATCGTTCATGCCGACGCTGGGAATTCCAAGTGCATCTTGCCATGCGGCGGCTATGATGCGCTCGATTTCATTGCTTGCTTGATTGTTGGGTTCGTTTTGGGGCTGACCTACGGATGCGTTAACGGCACTGCTGGGCGGCGGAAGTTTGAGTAGGGCTTTGCGATCAATTTTTCCGTTATCCGTGAGCGGCAATTCGGGAAGAAAGACGAAGGCTGAAGGGACCATGTAATCGGGAAGCTTCGATTCGAGCACACTGCGCAGGGTGCTGGCCGTCTCCGGTCCAGTAGCCTTGACCACGAGATAGGCAACCAGGCGCTTGTCGCCTTCCCTGTCTTCTCGGATTACGACCACAGCTTGCCTAACTCCGCTGCATTGCTCCAGGGTGGCTTCAATCTCGCCAGGTTCTATGCGATGGCCGCGAAGCTTAATCTGGTAGTCGGCGCGGCCAAGAAACTCGATGTTCCCGTCCGGCAGAAAGCGCGCAAGGTCACCGGTGCGGTAGATGCGATGCGGCGAGAGTGAAGGGATAGTGAGAAAGCGTTCGGCGGTAAGATAGGGCCGGTTCCAATAGCCGCGGGCCACGCCGTCTCCGCCAATAAAGATCTCTCCAATTTCACCTACGGGAACAGGCTGCAATTCCGCGTCCAGCACATAGATCTGTGTGTTGGCGATGGGGCGGCCGATTGAGACGGTGCTTCCCGGCTTTTCCACGCGATAGGTGGTGGACCAGATGGTGGTCTCTGTCGGCCCGTACATGTTATAGATCTCGCCCCTGAAGATCTGGCGAATATGGTGAATAAGGGAAGCAGGGACCGCCTCTCCTCCCAACAGCATCTGTTTGAGCGAGCTGAGTGCGGCGAACGCGCGCGCATCCAGCGTCAACATGCGTGCAAGAGACGGGGTCATTTGCAGATGCGTGACACCGTGGCGTGTGATCTCATCGGCAATTGTGGGTGTTCCCTCGTCGCCATGGATGACCACCTTGAAACCACGGGTCAAGGTCCACAGTAGCTCCAACACCGAGATATCGAAAGAAAAACTGGTGACGGCGAGCCAGACTCCGGGTGTACAACCGATAGCCCGGTCCATGCCAGTAAAGAAATTGACCACATTCCGGTTTTCGAGTATGACACCCTTGGGCTTACCGGTAGAACCGGAGGTGTAGATCACGTACGCGAGGTTATGACTGGCGGCGTTGGTTTCGACTGCGTCAGGGCTTTCGAGGGCAATGGCAGGATTCTCGACATCGAGCACAGTAACTCCACTGGCGCCCAATGGAAGCTGATCACGCGTCTCGGACGTAGTGAGGAGAATCTGCATCTCCGAATCGTCGATGATCAGGGAGAGGCGCTCTTTGGGGTGGGTGGGGTCCAAAGGGACATATCCCGCTCCGGCTTTCAGAATGGCCAACAGGCTGACAACGAGAGCCTCTGACCGTCCCATCGCAACGCCAACCAGTGTGTCCGGTTTCACGCCGAGACTTTGCAAATGCCGGGCAAGGCGATTGGAACGTTCGTCGAGTTCGCGACAACTCAACTGACTGTCTTTTGCGACAACGGCAATTGCATCTGGAGTTTTGGCAACCTGCTGTTTGAATTGGTCAGCAATGGTGCTCTCGTGCGGATAATCGACTTCGGTTCGATTCCACTCAGGCAGCTGAACGGGTAACATGGCAGTTCTCCAGGAATAGGAACTCTATGCCAGTTCCGAGAAATGTCTCGATAGCTTCGTCGGGTGTATTCACAATAGGTTGCCCCTTGACATTAAAGCTGGTGTTCAGCACCATCTGGCGGCCCGTGGTCTCTCCGACAGCGAGAAGCAGCGAATAAAAATCCGGATTGTCGTTCACCGACACGGTCTGCAGACGAGCGGAACCGTTGACGTGGGTTATGGCAGGAAGCAAAGACCGGACCTCGGCACGAACATCGACCACACTGATCATGTAAGGATGTTCCGCGCCCGGAGCTACATCGAACCAGCGGTGCGCTTCTTCCACCGAGCAGGCGGGCGCAAAAGGGCGGAAAGCTTCGCGCTTCTTGACCATGGCGTTGATCCGGTCACGCATTTCGGGGTGCCCAGGATCGGCGAGGATGCTGCGATTGCCCAGTGCCCGCGGACCGTACTCCATCCGGCCGCGATACCATGCGATGACCCGTCCGTCGGCAATAAGTTTAGCTGCGAACGCACAGGTGGCTTCGAGAGAATCAAAGTGTTGCCATTCGATCTTGTCGCTGAAGCGGTGAAGTGCGGCTTCAATATCGCTCGTTGAGTAGTGGGGTCCAAAGAGCGGGGCCGGCAGGCGGCGGTTGGGAACTTCGCCGGCAAGCGAGGTGCGATAGAGCGCGGCTCCCAGAGCGGTGCCGTCGTCACCGGCCACGGGCTGCACATAGACTTCATCGAACAGCCCCGAACTCATCAGTTTTCCATTGGCCGTGCAGTTGAGGGCAACGCCTCCGGCCAGAGCAATTCGGCGCAAGCCCGTTTGCTCCGCGAAGTGACCGCAGATGTGGAGGACCACTCTGTCGAGACACTCCTGAAGAGCGGCAGCCACGTCCTGATGGATTGGTGTAACAGGGTCGACCGGGAGTCTGCGCGGGACTAAGTGCTCGTCGAGATATGCGCGTGTGGCCGTATAGTTTTCCCGATCCTCGCGGGCTCGGTTCAACTTCAGAATCGGAATGCAAATGGAACCGTCGGCGCGAAGTTCCACTGCCTGTTCAAAGAACGGCCGGAAGCGAGCAGGGTCACCGTAAGGAGCCAAACCCATGATCTTGTATTCATCTGAATTGAAGTCGAAGCCCAGATGCAGAGTTACAAGCGAATATAGGATGCCGATCGAGTCATTGGCTCCAACCGTGCGGATCTTCTCGAACTCCCCGTCATGAAAATCGTAGACGCTAAGGCTCTCGACTTCGCCCATCGCATCGTTTACAACCACCAGGCACTCGTCCCAGCCCGATGTATAGGCCGCGCTGGCGGCGTGCGCCAGATGGTGACCGACCGAGGACACTTTCTCTTCCGGAAATCCGGGCAGGTCACGGCGCACCTGCCCCAGCAGTGCTTCTCTGGAGAAGACCTGCTTGTAGAGTTTGACCGACACTTCGTCTTTCAGATAGAGGTTGCGATACGGAGCATAGTCGAATCCATGGGCAATCTCGTCAATTTCGTCGATCGAAATGCCGGCCTCGGCCAGACAAAATCGGATGGCGTGGATTGGAAAATCGCCGGTGTGTTTTTTCCCACTGAAGCGCTCTTCCTCTGCGGCGGCAACCAATCGGCCGTCCACCACGAGCGCGGCGGCCGCATCCATCCCCTGTGCGATCCGATACTCGCGCTCTTCCAAGCCAGGCCAATTAGCCTGCTTGAATGGCACGGAATTCTCCAGCCCGCTGATCCCGATGACCTTCACGCCTGCCCCCTTTGCAGCAAGAGAGCGAGGCGTCCCTCAGACGGGCGCACCGCGGTTTTTCGCAGCTTACCGATAGATGGCACTAAGAGCAATCTCCTTAGAAACATCCTTAGAGGTGCTAATCTCAGTACTTTCTTTAGTCGTTGTCAACCACGAAACGCGTTGTCAACCCCGACGCTTATCACGACAGAAACAAAGCATATAGAGGTTTTGTGTCAAAATAGTTACTGTTCAGGTTCAGTTTGATTGCTTTGGCATTGTCAAGTCAACTGATCGGCGGCTTTTTTCCTGCTAAGAAACCCTTCCCTCACGGCTTCTTGGAGGACTGGCGGGGCCCCCTGGATCTGGCCGAGCGACAGAAAAGTTTGGGTATCCTACGGAGATGAGATGGGTTTCCTCAGGTCGCAAGCTGTCAGGTCAGTCAAGTCGGTTCTGGGACGCCAGGGTCTGGTTCTGGTGTCGACGTCGCGGTTTGGCAGCTACCCATTCGCGGACGTGAAGCGGCTGGCGGCTGTGTGGAACTATCCAGTGATCACGATTTTTGACGTGGGAGCCAATGAGGGCGAATCGACGCTGGAGGCACTCAAGAGTTTTCCGAAGGCGCGCGTCCTGAGCTTTGAACCCCATCCACCCACGTTTGCAACCCTGGTGGCCAAAGCCGGCGGCAACCCCCGCTTTCAGGGATTCAATCTTGCCCTGGGGACCGATGTCGGCGAAGTGGAGATGATTGAGTACGACGACTCCACAACCAACAGCCTGACGCCGAACAACCCCTTTTCAAAGCGCTTCAACACACGCGGCCGCCGCAGCATTCGTGTACAGGAAACCACCCTGGATACATTTTGCTCGGAGCACTCCATCGACAACGTCGATTTGCTCAAGATCGAGGCGGAAGGTCTTGACTTGGCCGTTCTTCAAGGCGGCAGTTTGATGCTGCAAAAGCGGGCCGTAAAGTTCGTCGTGGTTGAGTTCAATGACCTTCCCCCAAGAGAGGGCGTAGTCGGCGGTGCGTTGATGCCATGCCAGGACCTGCTGGATTCTTTCGGATTCCGATTTGTTGCCGCCTATAACGATTACATCAGCACCGCAGGCGAAATGTTCTCCGTATCGGAAGCTCTTTTCTGCCTGCCCCCGCGCAGGTGACCTCGAATAAGGATTTGAAGCGGCATGTGGAAGCTCGCGACGAGAAGAAGGCATCATGGGGCCCTGCATCTGGCAAAGGCGATGGAAAACTTTGAGTGTCCTACGGAGATGAAATGGGTTTCCTCAGGTCGCAAGTTGTCGGGTCAATCAAGTGGGCGCTGGCGCGCCAAGGTGGAGTTCTGGTGTCAACGTCGCGGTTTGGCATTTACCCATTCGATGACGTGAACCGGTTGGCGGCTGTGTGGAAGTACCCAGTGACCACGATCTTCGACGTAGGAGCCAGTGAAGGCGAATCGACCCTGGCTGCACTCAATAAGTTTCCGAAGGCACGCGTTTTGGGCTTTGAACCTCATCCATCCACGTTTGCAGCCCTGATGGCCAAAGTCGGCGGCAACCCTCGCTTTCAGGGATTCAATGTTGCCCTGGGGACCGATATCGGCGAAGTGGAGATGATTGAGTACGATAGGTTCAAAGCCAACAGTCTGATCCTGAACAACCCGCATTCCACGCGATTCAACACACGCGGACGCAGCATTCGTGTACAGGAAACTACCTTGGATACATTTTGCTCGGAACACTCGATCGACAACATCGATTTGCTGAAAACCGACGTGGAAGGTTTCGACTTAGTCGTTCTTCAAGGAAGCAGTTTGATGCTGCAAAAGCGGGCCGTGAAGTTCATCCTGGTTGAGTTCTTTGACCTCCTGCCAAGAGAGGGTGTATTCGGCGGTGCGTTGATGCCATTCGAGGGCCTGCTGGGGCCCTTCGGATTCCGATTCGTTGCCGCCTATAACGATTACATCAGCACCGCAGGCGAAATGTTCTCCACGTCGAATGCGCTCTTCTGCCTGCCCCCGCACAGGTGACCTCGAATACGGAAGCTAATCGAGGCCGGAAATCCTCGTTTACGTTTACGCAAAATCGCCTTCTCACTCAGCAAGCGAGATACGCATCGGAGCGCTTTCAATCTTCCGGGTTCCGGGCGACGAGCTATCCGGAGAGAACACACGGGATTAGAGAGATCATGCTCGGTGGTAAGGAGCCATCCAGCATGAAACGTAAATCGACATCTCGTGGGAAGCGGCTGTCGTTTTGCTAATTATTTGGCACATTATTGTTCGGATTATCTGGCACACTATCGTACCTGGTGCCCTCGCTGATCCGTCTGATGCCGAGAATTTCTGCAAGGAATTGGCATTCCGTGTATTTTTCGACCCCCATTCGGGGCCGTTGCGCCAAATAATTAGCTCAGAAGTACGCCACATAATTAGCAAAGCAACACAAATAACTGTGAAATTTCGCGCCATTTAGCGATCAAAGCTACAGTCCTTCACCGAGGCTAATTTGCCGCCGCTTTCTGCCCTTGCAGTTGTTCGTTGTGAGTCAGCAAGCCGCGCAATGCCGCAGACGAGACCCCAAGCTGCGTTCGAACAAGTTTATCGATTCCCTTCTGCAGTTCTGGAGGGGCATCCTGCAACGACTCCAGCTCACGTGCAATATCTTTCAGCAGCCTTACCGCTGCACCGTATTCCTCCGGCGGATCGGGCGCAACCAGCAACAAGTTCAAGTAAGTGTGATGGCGAACGTATCGGTTCGCAATATCGATGAAGGGGGCCTCGCACGCGGCTTTATCTTTGTAGTATTGGTCTTCCCACTTGACAGTTGAGTCATTGATGATCTCAATGTCGGTGCCGGTAGCTGTCGGAAGTGTCGCGTTGACTTCGGTGGCATCGGCCTGGGCAGTCAAATCGTACTGACCGAAGGGTCCTTCGACGGTGAAAACCATGGTGCAATTGCGCATGTCCTGCGACGTGATCTGCCAAGCAACGGGGATAGTGGTATCACGCGACGTGCTGCCACTCGCCGCGTTGGGATCTTGTTCTGCCAAATGGATTGGAACCGTGATGTTGCCCGAGTTACCGGTCAGCACCATTCCATTGAGATACCAGTTAAAGCTGGCATCGGCGAAGCCATGAGTCTTCGCGGTCAACGTTAACTGATAGGGCTGGCCCCAGATGCCGAACTTGTAGTCTTTTGCCGGACAATTGAAGAAAGGTCTGGTGACGGCGTCACCATCGCGGAGAAGCACCGGGCTGCCGAAGTCCGTGTTCGTCCCGGCAATATAAACTCTGCGCCCTGGACCTGTCAGCAAGGGGAAGGGATCAACGAGATCAAGATAGGGGACGGTTTGTCCCGGCGGATAGAACTGGTCCAGCAGGCTCCTGAAGGGACCAAAGGCATCATTGCGACCGGTGAGTTTGTTGTAGGTCTCGGCCAGAGTGGCGCCACTTGCCTGAATAATTTGGACCGTCGAGAAGTTCTCCTGCGACTGCAGGTAAAACAGATACAGCAAGGAACAACCGTAGCTGAGCGCGTTTTTATCAGTCTGTTCGGTGTTGTTCACCCAGTCATTGTTAGGGCGGTTCGAACTGAGCCAGGTATTTTCGAAATTGGGCCCGTAGAAAGCGTTGTAGCCGTTGGGCGCGAGCGTGTACGCACAGTACTGCGAAAGTCCCTCGCCATGGCTGTAGCCGGCAACCCATGTCGTGGGGCCGTGCTGGTTGTTGTAGTCCATCAGCACTTCGGAGAACTCGGCGACGAAGTGCATACGGACTGTGTCAGCGACGGCAGTCGCCGCCACCGTGGGATCGCCATTCAGGTTCAGCGTGGTCGAGCCGTCGCTGTGATACCCATTGTTGTTCGAACCGGAATTGCCCTGGTAGATCAGATTGACGGTGGTTTGGTTGTTCGGTCCGAAACCGTCGGTCACTCCGAACCAGTTGGTGAGCGTCTGGAATTGACCTTCGATGGTGCGCGCAAGTTGCAACGCATTCGCCAGGGCATTCGTCAGAGTGGGATCATAGAAAATACGAAAGTTCTGCGTCGCGGGGGTCAACTCGATTGTACTCACGGCTGCGCCTCCTGAACTTGTTCGCGCCAGTATCGAGAAAACCCAAGACTTTGCCAAAATCGATCGATCTGCATATCGGAATCCTTTCTTGGAAATGCTCAAGGGCGGCCAGTGGTGTGGCGCACCCCAATCGACGGTTTTCGTCACACGCCTGACTATTCTGGCGCGGTGCTACTGCCTCTCGAACAAGGAGACCTGCGTGAATGCCGTGCCGTCCGCTCTGGTCCCGGTGGTAGTTACAGTCATCGTTTTCCCGTCCGTAGCAACGGAATAACGCCTCGTCGCATGGCCCTTTCCGTCATTCGTTGCAAGTTCTTCTGAAACCGTATTGGCATCGATCTGCCTCTCCGAAACCGTATCCCAGCTCTGGCCGGTTACGGCGACGGACTTGCCGTCGTGCTTCACGGTGAACTCGCCATGGACTGCTTCCCGGCCGCGTTCTCTTCCTCTATGGTCTGCTTAATCCCGCCAGCTGCGCCCGCTCGAGTTATGGTCAGACTGTGATATTGGCCCTCGCGCGGGGTGGTCGATTTCTCGGGGTTGTACTTCCACGTGCCGAGCGTATTGTCCGCTGCTGCCGCAACCGAAGCAAAGGCAAACAGCACAAGAATGATTCGTCCGGATTGCTTCATATATTCGCCTCCTGCTGAGCGACTCGGATAGTTGTGCGGTCGCTGAGCCGTTGTTTCATCCCGCATGATGAGGTGGAGAATTGGAACTGTCGAGGTTGCCATCTGTGAAGCTCCCATCGTCAGCAGGAAGAAATGCATGATTTGGACTAGAGTTGACCGGCAAATCCGACATCCGACTTCCGAAGTGCCTTGCGTGCATGGAATTGCCTGGATGGGGAACATTGATGAAGTCAGATCCACCGACTTCGAGCGAGCGCACCGCCCCTCGACCCTCGGCACGCCCGGAGCCGCGGTAGTCGATCGATCCTGCGCAAACCCGGCTGACACACGTCGCCGGCATTAGGAACAGACGAAAATGAGTCGACCCCATCAGACCTCCTCACAGAGTCCAGCTAGACCGATAGGAGCAAAGTCGGCGAACCAATTGGCAATAAAGGGCGGGGAGCCAATGTGGCTATGTTTCGTTTTGAGCTGTTTCTGCTCGTCGAAACGCACACCCTTTTTACCCCGCTTTCGTATGTCCCGCCGAAGATTCTTCTCTGAATTCTGCATAACCCGCCAACTTCATCAGCCTTAAAGGTTTAGCCCGTCTGCTGAACTCGGTTTACCCGGCGCTACAGTTCATTCATGAGAAAATGTTGGAACTCTGAGTGAGGACCATGGCCGGGAATTGGAGTGTCGAAGGTCGCGTCGGCGGTCGCATCTTCGCCGGTCAGTTCGAGGTCGATGTGGGCGCGGGTGAACTGTATAAAAGCGGGCGACGAATCGCTTTGCAGGAGAAGCCGTTTCGCGTCCTGAGCATGCTGCTGCAACGCCCCGGAGAGGTGGTCACGCGAGAGGATCTCCAGTCCCAGCTCTGGTCCGTCGACACTCACGTTGAGTTCGACGAGGGATTGAACACCGCGATCCGGAAACTCCGGACTGCATTCGGCGATTCGGCGGACAATCCCCGCTTCATCGAAACCGTCCCCCGCCGGGGCTACCGCTTCATCGCGCCAGTGTCGAGGGCGGAGATGGCGGCAGCAGTGCCCGAGGTTCCGGCCAGCCTTTCAGCGCCTGTCCCCCCGTCCTCCCACACACATTTAGGGTCACGTCGCTCTCGAACTTGGGCCGCAGCCCTCGGAGCCCTGCTTTTGCTGGCACTTGTACTTGCGGTGATCTCGGGCTTCCGGCGAGGCGCATGGGGACTTTTTTCAAGGCGCTCGGATGCCATAGGGGCGCCCCGGATTCGCTCGCTGGCGGTGCTGCCGCTCGAAAGCCTCTCCAACGATCCGGCACAGGACTACTTTGCCGACGGAATGACCGACCAGCTCATTACAGACCTGGGGCAAATCAAGTCGATGCGGGTGATTTCGCGGACGTCGGTTATGCAATACAAAGGTGTCCGCAAACCCATCGCGCAGGTCGCGCGCGAACTGAGTGTAGACGCGGTGGTCGAGGGCACGATTCTCAGATCCGGAAGCCAAGTGCGGATCACCGCTCAATTGATTCAGGCTCCGCTCGATAAGCATCTGTGGGCGCAGAGTTATGAGGGCGACCTACACGACGTGCTCAGCCTCCAGAACAAAGTGGCTAGGGCAATCGCTGAGGAAATTCAAGTCACGCTTACTCCTGGAGAACGGGTTTTGCTAAGGGCCGGGCGTTCGGTCAACCCGGAGGCATATGAAGATTATCTGCAAGGCCGCTACTTCTGGAACAAGCGTGACGGCGATGCGTTGGAGCGAGCGAGCGAGTACTTTCAAAAGGCCACAAGCATCGATCCGAACTACGCTCCCGCCTACGCCGGCTTGGCTCAGACTTACGCTCTGTTTGCCGGCAACACTGGTCCAAAGGATGAGTTCGTTGCGGCGGGAAAGAAGGCTGCAAACCAGGCGCTCCTGCTAGATCCTAACCTGGCCGAAGCGCACACCGCCCTAGCTTTGCTAGTCAGCGGTGAGTACAACTTCACTGACGAAGAACGAGAGTTCAAGCTCGCAGTAACTCTGGATCCGAACTACGCGACCGGGCACCACTGGTATGGCGAAGTTTACCTGGTGCAGATGGGCCGTTTCGAGGAAGCAAATCGTGAGATGCAGCAGGCCCTGGCGCTGGATCCGGCCTCGCGGATCATCGCCACAGACTGGGGCACGGTGCTCTTTTGGGAGCGTCGGTACGACGAGGCTTACAAGCAGCTCAGCAAAGTCATCGCGATGGACGCGGAATTCTCTGAGGCTTATTTGTGGCGCGGCAGAGTCCTGCTACAGCAAGGTAAGTATCCTGCCGCAATTGCCGATCTTGAAACCGCGCACCGCATCAACCACGCCAGCCAAATCATTTCGCCGACTTTGGCGTACGCCTACGGAGTTTCTGGAAACCGCGCAAAAGCAAATCTGCAATTACACCGTATTCTGGCCGAGTCGCGTCAGAGGTACGTCAGCCCGTGGGCCATCGGATTGGTCTACCTCGGCCTTGGAGATAAGCCCCGATCCCTCGACTGGTTTGAAAAGGCGGTGCGCGTGCGTTCTCCCGAGATGACTGCGGTATGGGTCGCGCCCGAAGCCGATCCGCTGCGGCGGGAGCCCCGGTTTAAGGAACTTCTGTCTGCGATGAAACTCCCCAGGTGACATCACGGTGTTATTTTCAGAATTATTTGGCGTAGTTTTTCAGAGCTATTTGGCGTGAGTTCGGCGCTCCGTTGTGACCTTCGTCGAACGAAACCTTAGGTGGAACGTCTGCATCTGTCATGCACAATCATAGACTTACGCCGTGGGTCAGCCTCTATCGCGACTTTGCGATGCCACTTCGGATCCTGTATTACGCCAAATAACGCTGAAGTTTTGCGCCAAATATCTTTCAAAGCTACAGCTACATCCCATAGCGTCATTCGTTAAACAGATCAACATCTGACCGAATTACGTTCACATGTCAGATCAGTAAACTTGTCTGCTCTCGACAACTGACGCATGGTGTATACGCGAAGGGAAATCGATTAGTAAAAGTTGACTTGGTATTTCTTATCCGTTTGTTCACTCAGAATCATTCGTGTTGTAAGTAGAAAATGAGTCCGATCCCGATGATCGGCGAACACTCGCTCTATTTTAGTCTGCGCGCAATGCCTCGATCGGATCCACTGCCGCCGCGCGCCGAGCCGGCATACCCGCCGCAGCCGCGGCAATCGCCAGCAGCACCACACCCACCTCAAGCAATGTTGCCGGATCAAGCGGTTTCACACCATAAAAGTACGAACGCAACGCATACCCCGCGCACCACGCCGCCACCAGGCCCGGCAGCAGCCCCAGCGCCACCATCGCACCAGCCTGCTGCATCACGAGCCCCGCCGCCTTAGACCGCGTAGACCCCAGCGCAATGCGAATGCCGATCTCTCTCTTCCGCCGCGCCACCGAATACGCGAGCACACCATAGATGCCCACCGCCGACAGCATCAGCGCGGCAACTCCGAAGCCTCCCACCAGCCGCATCGCAAGCCTGCGCTGCCCTAGCGACTTCTCAATCCCCTCGGACATCGGCTGCAGACTCATCTCCGCCATCCCCGGGGCATCCCTGCGTAGCACCGCGCGAAGCTCCGCCGCCAACGCATCCTGCGAGAGATTCGAACGCACCGCATACTGCGCCGCCATGTTGAACAGCTCTTCGAAGAACGATCCCTTCGGCAGCTGCAGGTTATTGAGATACACCATCGGCCTGTACGGAGCGCCTAGGTCTCCACCTTGCACCTCGTTCTCGACCACACCCACCACCGACATCGCCTGCGCAAACGGGAGGTCGGCGTCCGTCTCTCCCGGCTCACGATGAAAGTGCAGCTGCGAGCCCAGCCCCTCACGCCCCGTGAAATACCTCTTCGCGAACGCCTCGTTCACCAGCACCACCATCCCCGCCGTGCTCTCATCACTCTGCACAAAGCCCCGGCCCTGCAGCAGCCGTATGCCGCTCGTCTTCGTGAAGTTCGTACTTACCAGGCTGTAGAACGCGTTGTCGCCCTTGCTATACGGTCTCCCTTCAATCTCCGTCGTGCCATCGAGCACCATGTTGTAGTTCGAGAACGGAACCTCGGTCTGCATCGTCACCGACTCAACTCCGGGCAGCGCTTCGAACGTGTGCAGCAACTCAATCTCCAACTCGCGCGAACGCACCGGCGACTGCGTCCGATCCACCGGCATCAGGATCATCGTCGTCACGCCGCGGGGATCGAAGCCTAGCCGCACATTTTCAAGCGCCTTGAGCGTACGCACAAACAGCCCGCTCACCACCAGCAGCACGCACGTCAGCGCAACCTGCAGCGCCACCAGCAGCCCTGGCAGCCGCGAGCTCCGCGTCACATTCTTGGCGCTGAACTGCGCATGAATGCCGCGATAAATCGAAAGCATCGGAGCCACCGTAGCCACCACACCCACCAGCACCGCAAGCCCGGCAGTCACCAGCAGCACCGTTGGGTGCACGGCCAATTCATCGAAGCGAGAAAACTCGCCGCCGTACGTGCGACGCACCATGCCAATCGCCGCATACGCTATCCCCGCGCCCAGCGCCGCTCCCACCAGCGATACCATCACACTCTCCGTCACCATCTGCTGCAATAACCTTCCAAAGCTCGCACCCAGCGCCGACCGCACCGACATCTCCGGCATCCGGTTCGCCGCTCGGCCTATCTGTAGGTTCGCCGCGTTCGCACACGCAATCAGCAGCAGCACCGCGACACCGCCCAGCAGCGCCAGCAGTGGCCTCTCCATCTCGCCCACCACCAGCTTCTGATATGAGCGGATCGCCACATGCCGCTCCTTCTCGCCGTTCCTCCGCGGCGTATGTGCAAACACGCTCTCTGCATCGGCCAGCGCCTGCTGCCGCGTCACACCCGGCTTCAACCGCGCAATCGTCGCCGCAGACTCTATGCCGAACTCATCCTCGCCCTTCGCATTCACCGCAATCGGCAGATAGACAAGCTTTCCGCCCGTGCCCAACGGCACATGCACGCCCGCAGGCAGCACGCCGACCACCGTCCTCACCTTTCCCGCCACATCAATCGTCTTGCCCACAGCATGCGGGTCCGCCTGCATGCGCTCGCGCCAGAACTCATCGCTTACCACCGCGCTCAGCCCGTCCGTATCGTTCGCCGCAATCGGTCGCCCCAGCCTCGGCTTCATGCCGATCACACTGAAGAACTCCGGCGACACCTCCACCACCGGCGTCACCCTCGTGTCGCTCGCCGTGCGCACTGGATGCACCATCGTGTTGTAGCCGACTACGCCGGCAAAGCTACGCGCATTGCGCCGCAGCGCATCGATCGTGCCGTAAGCAAGCGCGTGCGCCGATGCCGTCATCCCACTCGCACCGTCTTCCGTGTACGCCTGGACCAGTCGCTCAGCCTCAGGCAGCGCCACAGGCCGCAACAATATCGACTCGACGATCGCCGTCATCGTCGTCACGCATCCCAGCCCAAGCGCTAGCGTGCACACCAGCGTGGACGTGTAAGCGGGAGCAGCCTTTAGCCCACGCAGCGCATAACGAACATCCTGCACCACGCGCTCCAGCCACACCCATCCCCACACCTCGCGTGCGTCCTCGGTGGCAACCAGCGCGTTGCCGAACTTCTTCCTTGCCGCACGCAACGCCTCCTCAGAAGACATGCCCGCCGCAATGTTCTCCTCGGTCTCGATCGCTATATGTTCTTCGAACTCACGCAGCAGACTCTCCCTGCGACGACCCCATCCAAACATCGACCGTACCTCCTCACTGCAGACTGCTCACGTACGCGGATATGCGTTCACTCTGCCCGCAAAGCTTCCATCGGATCCACACTCGCCGCACGCCGCGCCGGCAGATAGCTCGCAACCAACGACGCCGCTAGCAGAACGCCTGCGACAGTAAGCATCGTGACGCCATCGCATCGCGATACTCCGAACAGCAGCCCACGCAGTGTCATCGTCGCGGCCAGCGAGCACAGCAACCCGCCCGCTACGCCTGCCACCGAGAGCCACGCCGACTCCTGCATCACCAGCCGATACACCGACGACCGCTGCGCGCCCAGCGCCACGCGAAGCCCGATCTCTCGCCTCCGCTGCGTCACAGAGTAAGCGATGACGCCATACAGGCCCACCGTGCCCAGCACAAGCGCGATGCCCGCGAACGCTCCCACAATCCACGCCGCCGAACGATGCAGATACGCCGTCTCGGAATTGCTGATCCGGTCCGCCATCGTCTCTTCGCCATTCACAATCAGCCCCGGGTCCACTTGCCGCGCCGCGTGGACAACCGACGGAAGCACCGCGCCCGCAGCCTGCGACGTGCGGAAGCTTACATAGAAGCTATTCAGCGGGCTTTGATCGAACGGCCGATACACCGCCGACGTCGGCTTGCTGTCCAGCGCGCCATCCTTCAGATCAGCTACCACGCCCACGATCTCCGCCGGATGCTCCGGGTCGTACTGGCTCACAATCCGTCGGCCCAGAGGAGACTCGCCTCCAAACTCCTCCCGCGCCATCGTCTCGTTGATCACTACAACCCGCGTCCGCGTCCGATCGTCCGTCGCCGCAAAGGACCTTCCCGCCACCAGCCGCGCGCCGAGCGTCTCGAAGTACCCCATGCCTATCGTCTGGTCCAGCGCCTCGTTGCCCTCGCCAACATACGATCTCCCCGCTATGCGAAAGTGCGTAAACAGGCTCACGAACCCTTCGCCGCTGCCCACTACCGGCTCCGCAGCCAGGCTCACCGACTCCACGCCCGGCAGCCGCGTGATCCGCGATACCAGTTCCTTCTCCAGCGCCAGGTTGCGCTCATCGTCGTCCCACTTCCCCAGCCGCAGCACATGCACCATCGCCAGCCGCTCCGTCGATATCCCCATATCGACATGCAATAGCCGATAGAAGCTCTTCGCCAGCAGCCCCGCGCTCACCAGTAGCACCACCGTGATCGCCAGCTCCACCACCACAAGGCTCGCGCCCGACCTGCGCCACGACCGTCCGCTCGACGAACGCCCGCTCGTGCGCAGCCCCTCGTTCATATTCATCAGCAGCAGGTGAAACACCGGAGCCGCCGCAAACAGCACTCCGCCTAAAATCGCGACCCCTCCCGCGAACACCGGAATGCGTGCGTTCCACTCCATCTGCTCCAGGTAAGGCATACCCGCCAGCGCATGCGCCGGAATCTGCCCCTTCAGCGCACCCAGCGAAAAGAAGGTCAGAGCCAGACCAACCGCAAATCCGCACCCAGCCAGCACAAAACCCTCAACGATAAACTGCCGCGTCAGCCGAACCCGCGAAGCGCCCAGCGCCTCCCTCACCGCAATCTCTCTCCTGCGGCTCTCGGTCCTCACCAGCAACAGACTCGAGACGTTCACAAACCCGATCAGGCACAACAGCGCCGCTCCGCTCACAAGCGCGATCAGCATCGGCCGCGTGTCCCCAAGAATCGCCTGCGTCAGCGGCAGCACCGTCGACGTACGATCGCGGTTCGACTTCCGATACTCCAGGGCCAGCTCTGCGCTGACGCCGGTCAGATTCTCCGCAGCCGTCGCCAGCGTTACCCCATCCTTCAACCGCGCCACGCCATAAAACGGAAAGCAGCCGAAGTTGTCCTTGCACCGACCGCGCAGCGTCAGCCAGAACTCCGCCGGGCCCACAGGAGCAAAGTGAAAACCACTTGGCAGCACGCCCACCACACGGTAAGGCTCACCGTTAATCGTCGTCGACCGACCCACCACCCCGGTATCTCCGCTGAACCGTCTCTGCCACGCGCCGTAGCTCAGCACCACCACCCGCTCCGCCGACACATCTTCTTCACCCGACAGAAAGTCCCTGCCCATCGACGGCGCAACGCCCAGCGTCCGGAAGAAGCCATCGCTCACAAACGCGCCCCGCGCCTCCTCCGCTCCCTCCGCGTTCCGCAACGTCACCGGCTCCGGCCGATACACATCCAGCGAACGGAAGACCCGGTTCCTCTTTCGCCACTCCTGATAGTCCAGGTACGAGAGATGGTACCGATCACCCACCGGTATGTGCTCGTACAGCGCAACCAGCCGCTCAGGCTGGCGATAAGGCAGCGGTTTCACCAGCGCCGCATCGACAAACGCATAGATCGCCGTGCTAGCAAACAGTCCCAGCGCCAGCACAATCACTGATGTCGCGAAGAATCCGGTGTCCCTCCGTAACTGCCGCACTGCGTGGCGAACGTCCTGCACCAGACGCTCCAGCCCCACCCAGCCCCACACCTGCTGCGCGCCCTCGGCTGCGGTAAGCGTATTGCCGAACTTCTTGCGTGCCGCGCGCCTCGCCTCTTCGGCAGACATACCCGCAGCTATGTTCTCGGCGACCTCGCTCTCAATGTGTGCTTCAAACTCCTCCAGCAGCCTCGATCTGCGACCACCCCATCCAAACATCGCCTCGCCCCTCCTTCGCTACTACTGCTCTTCAATGGCAGGTGCAAGAACGCGCGCAATCGCGCTCGTCAGCCTCTCCCACTTCGAGGACTCTGCGCTCAACTGGCCGCGTCCCTTCGTCGTCAGCCGGTAGAACCGCGCCTTACGGTTGTTCTCCGACACGCCATCCTCGGCCGCGATCAGCCCCAACTTCAGCAGCCGCTGCAGCGCCGGGTACAACGAACCATGCCCCACTTGCAGCACCTCGTCCGACCGCCGCTCGATCGTGCGCGCAATCGCATGCCCATGCGCCTTGCCAAAGGCCAGCGTCTGCAGAATCAGCAGGTCCAGCGTTCCCTGCATCAACTCAAGTTGTGTTCGCTTCTCTCTAGTCGACATTCGACCTGAATCTAAGTTGATTTAGGTCGAATGTCAAGGGGAGACCATTGATACTTCAGCGCGCTCGACAATATGCGGTTTGGATAAGGCGCTACCTGGTGCCGTTCGCCCAGCCTTCCGTGAGGAGCATACGAAGGGGCGTCAGGGGAGTCAGCTCGACTAGCTCGAATTCCATAAGTTTTGCTTGGCCGAGGGGCAGACAGTCGAATCGAAAGCGCGCATGAGATAGGTTCAAGCATAGCGTTTCATAACACTCTCGTTCCTTCCCGCAACGCCCTCCCCAAGAACAACTGCCAAAGCATCTTTCTGCGCTCCGCGCAAAATAACGTAACCAAGTACGCTCAATGCTGTGCTCAGCATAATGAGCAAACACCCCCATGGCACCGCCTTCGAGCGGGCCGAGGTGTCCGAATAGACTCTTTGACCTTCGTCGCGACCTGTACGATAACTCAGAAAAAAACTCTATAACGACATTATTTCGCCAGGTGTCGGACGTATGGTTGAGCTATACCCATTCGCGACACTCATCGTTCCAACACTTGCCGACTTCGATCGATTCTCACGGCCGACTTCGCGGAACTAACCAATACACGTTCGAGACTTGTGGCGGGATTACGACTTGTTCGGCGGCAGTTCCTTCGCGGCATTAGACACGGTTTATATCGTAGTCTCGGGTTGTATCACAGGTAGGACCTGCACGTCGGTTTGTCTCGCTTGTTGCGGCTTTCCACCAGTGACTCGTGAGAGCACACCTTCAAGCAGCGGAGTGACCCGAGTGAGTTGCCGAGCACGAATCAGGAGATCCCAAACTGGCTCGAATTTCTTCCATCCCGAAGCGTAGAAGAAGTGTTTAGCCTGATGCTTCAGCGTGCCGTGATGTAGCGAGGCACGCGCAATCGATCCCCATCGGTAGAACTCCTGATACGCCCAGTCGTATCCGCATTTCAGAGTCTCCGGCCTCAGTTTCGTGGGCTGATAAACGACGTGTCTCGTATCGTAAAGATTCCAATCTCGCGTTAGCATGCGCCCCTCCTGCACCATGCGCGCATGTAGTTTGGTCCCAGGATAAGGCGTTTGAATATGAAACGTCGCCGTGGTGATCCCTTGCTCAATGGCCCAATCTACTGTGCGCCGGAACACGTCTTCGCCGTCATCGTCCATTCCGAAGACGAAGCTGCCATTGATCATGATGCCGAGCGAGTGCAGGCGGTCCGCAACAGCCTTGTAGTCTCGGCCGAGATTCTGCCGCTTGTTGCTGCGCCTGAGATTGTCTGGTGTTAACGTTTCAAAACCGACGAAGATGCTGCGCAGTCCCGCCTCCGCGGCACGCTCGATCAGGTCTCCACGCAGGATGGAATCCAACGTGGCCGCGCCTTGAAAGACCCGCCTCATGCTCTTCATACCTTCGAAGAGCGCTTCGCCAAAGCGTCTATCACCTAGCAGATGATCATCGAGGAAGTAGAGATGCCGTCCGGGCAACCGCTCGATCTCTGCCAACGCGTCATCCACCCGTTGCGTGTAGAAACCTCTGCCACCCTGAAAGAACGCGTCCTTGTAGCAGAAGTCACAATGCTGGGGACAGCCACGCGTGACCACGATGGAGTTTGGCACAAGATATGAACCACGCCTGATGAGGTCGCGGCGGATCGGGGGAACACGCTCTAGTGTGCGACCTGACGTCGAGGTGTAAACCCGCTCCGGTCGCCCTGCGCGAAAGTCCTTAAGGAAGCTCGGAAAGGTCTGTTCTCCCGGTCCCAAAAAGATGACATTCGCATGAGCAGCCGCCTCTTCGGGAAGCGACGTGACATGTAGGCCGCCGAGACAAACAAACGCTCCATGGTTACGGTAATGGTCTGCAATCTTGTAAGCGCGGTAGGCGTTGGTAATGTACACCTGAATCACAACCAATTCAGGCGCATCGTCGAGCCTTAGCGGCTCCACATGTTCGTCGACGATGACCGCATGATCGTCCGGTGACAGGTACGCAGCGAGTGTGGCTAACCCCAGTGGAGGAAACAGGGAATACTTGATTGGACGCCAATGCGGGTCGGTCGCTTCCTTCAATGCGGGCAGAATGAATTTAACTCTAAGAGAGCGCGAACCCGGAGCGATCATCGCGCACCGCCTACCGACTGCACATGGCATTCCCTGGCCGCTGCCGCCACACCACCAAAGCGACGTTCCCTGTGCCGAAACTCTTGGAGCGCGGCATCCAGATCGCTAGCGTCAAAATCCGGCCACATGCAATCGGTAAACAGGAGTTCGTATGCAGACTCCCACAACAGGAAGTCCGAAAGGCGCTTCTCGCCGCCGGTGCGAATGAGCAGATCGACGTCGCCACCCCCCGCGTTCAGTTCCTGGGCAAGCATGCGTGCCAGCAAGTCCGCCGAGGGCGGCCGATCATTGTCAGCAGTAAAAGACACGTTGGTCGCAGCACGCGTGATGGCATCGCGCGAGGAATAATCCACGGCAACCCGCACATGAATGCGACGACCGTTAGCAGTTACACGTTCGGCTTCTTCGATATCGTGCAGCAACAACTTCGGCAAGCGATCGCGGCGGCCGATCACTTCGAGCCTCGCACCGTGCTGCCTGAGTCGTTCCCTTTCGAGACGCAGATAGCCGCGCAACAACCAGAAGATACTTTGCACCTCAAGAGCCGGCCGGCGCCAGTTGTCAGAAGAGAACGCATAGAGCGTCAGGCGGCGGATGTCCAGATCCGGAGCATGCTCGATCACACGCCGTGCGGCTGCGCCTCCGGCACGGTGGCCGAGGACGCGAGGTAGTCCGCGCTGCGTAGCCCAGCGGCCGTTACCGTCCATGATGATGGCCACATGCAGGCCTTCTTCAGGCATTTCACTTTGCACTGTAAAGCTTTTGGGCGTAAGTAGGACACTTTGCATCGTAAAGTAATCTCCGAAAAAAAAGGGTTCAGGCCTGCGAGGGCGTCAGTCTGCGTAGCAGGCCAGGTGCGGACTCGTCTTTGGCACCCTTCGCCGCATCGAGCACCACTTGCTCAAGCGTCGACAGGTATTCGAGGTACCGTTTGCGTCCTGCAGGCGTGATGCGACAGATGGTTTGCGGACGATTGCGATCGTGGCCTTTCACGATCTCAACCATATTTTCTGTCTCGAGCACGCGCAGGTGTCGGCTCAGATTGCCGTCCGTTAGAGAACACAACTGCTTGAGGTCATTAAAGATCAGTCCTTTCGGATTGGTGATCAGTGACGTAAGCACACTGAGACGGGCGCGCTCGTGGATCACACGGTCGAGCCCTTCGTAGGCGAAGCGCCCTTCGTTCGCTGGAAGCTTATCTTTCATCTTCACCCTCCGGTGTGGCGAGAAGCAGTATTCCTGCCACCAGCAATTGCCCCATCCCGTAGGAAAGGCCCATAGTCCATGGAGCGAGTGCCCGGCTGTCACCGAAGGCGATGCAGACGAGACCCGTGAGCAGATACCACACGCCGGCGGCGATCATCGGTCGCGGGAGAAAGCGGCACGACGAAAAGATGCCCAAGCTGAAAATCACCTGCCAGAGTCCAGGCAGCATCCACGACACCGCCGGAACGTAGCGCAACAGCACGATGGTCATGAGCAGCCCCGCGCCAACGGAGGGCAGGAACTGCTCAACGGCCATGCGGATCATCTCATCCGACAGGCCGGAATGAATACGGCGGGTGCGCGTATACATCTGCGCTCCAGTCAAGGCAGCGGAGAGCATGGCGGTCAAAACCCAGATGCTCAGGTAGGCCGGCATGTGATTTGCCGGGTCCGGCAGCCAAACCGCCTGCGCAGCCGCAGCCAGAAGCGCGAAAACACTCGTAGCGGCAAGCGTTGCAGGGCCGTAGCCACGAAACTGCGTGCTGCGGGCCATCTCCCTACGGATGCTGCTGATGTCGCCAAGCGCCTTGTGAAGATCGTTCATATGTATTCACTTTACACTGCAAAGTAAATCAGGAGGGGAAACGTTTGTCAAATTGCTGAGGTTTGGCATGCAATGATTCGGCCATTGAGCTTGTTGCCACTTTCAGTGAGGCGCTCGTGGGCCCAATCCGGAAACAATCCCGCGGTGCATGAAAAGTCGCGCCATCGACAACTTCGCCTACAGTTCCGATAGCGCCTCTTACGTATAGTGGAACTGTAAGTGCAAAGTAGAAATGTCCGCTTCCCGCAAAGTTGAAATGTCCAAACTACCCTTCCGTCAGATGGCGGAGGCGGAGATTGGGATTTTTGACCATGAGTGGAAACGAATTGCAACGAATTGAGGTTCTGGCTGAGGTGTTATCCAGGAGACGCACTGAAGCGTCGGCGGCTGCCATCCTGGGCATCAGCACGAGACAGACACGTCGTCTGGTTGTGGCCTACCGAGTTGGCGGCGGGGCCAGCGTCATCCATAAGGGCCGAGGCCGCGCGTCGAACAACAAATTGATGGAAGGTATCCGGGAGTACGCGGTTGAGCTGGTGCGGTCCAACTACGCAGACTTTGGCCCCTCCCTCGCTGCAGAGATGCTGTTGAGCAAGCACCAACTGAAAGTCTCCCGAGAGACGCTGCGAAAGTGGATGATGAGCGATGGCCTATGGCTCTCCCGAAGGCAACGCCGCAGTTTTCATCAGCCTCGATTGCGCCGTGAGGCATTCGGAGAGCTGATCCAGATTGACGGCAGCGACCATCGTTGGTTCGAGAACCGGGGTGATGCCTGTACGTTGCTTGTCTTCATTGACGACGCGACCAGTCGATTGGTGCAGCTTCGATTTGTTGTGAGTGAGAGTACGGACAGCTACCTTAGCGCGGTACACACCTACGTCGTTGCCTTTGGGTGCCCAGTGGCCTTTTATTCGGACAAGCACACGGTCTTTCGCATCAACCGGTCGAACGCACCAGGCGGCACCGGCATGACTCAGTTCGGTCGTGCCCTGGCCGAGCTGAACATCGAGATCATCTGCGCCAACTCAAGCCAGGCCAAAGGCCGCGTCGAACGCGTGAACCGCACACTTCAGGATCGCCTCGTCAAAGAGCTCAGGCTCGCGAACATCTCGGACATCGACGCTGGTAACGCCTTCCTGCCGAGCTTCTTGTTGACCCACAACGAGCGATTTGCCGTCACGCCTGTCCGCTCCGAAGACATGCACCGGCCCCTCTCAGTCTCAGTGGACAAGCTCACCGATATCCTGTGCCATCGCGAGCAGCGCTACGTGGGCAGCCAACTGACCTTGTCGTACGACCGCAAGCGAATCATCCTGGAACGCAACGCCACGTCCGAGGATCTAGGCGGCAAGTACGTCGATGTCTACGACTTTCCTGATGGCAAGTTGGAGGTACGTTCTAAGGGCCTCCTGCTTCCCTACCGCGTCTTCAGCAAAGATCAATGGGTCAGCCACACTGCGATCGTCGAGAACAAGCGTCTAGGCCACACGCTGGCTCTGATCAAGGCACAGCAGGACAGCCATTTCGAGGCAAAGGTGAAGACCAACAGCGAGAAGGGCCAGTATCAGAAACGCGGGCGGCAGATATATGGGCCTGACTATGTTCCCAAAATCCCCGCCAAAGCAACAGCAGTGGCTGATGCAATAGCCAAGAAAGCGTAACGCGTTACACGTTCTCAGGGAGACGAGCTTCGCGGACACCTGGCCGCCGTCTTCGCTTCGTCACTTGTCCGATATGGCGACTTTTCGGCCATGTGGCTCACATTCTAATGTCGATGAGCGCGGCCAAAGTGTCGCTGCCCCATCCTGAGATCAGGGTTGGAGGCGACAGATCACGGCTTCCGCACATTCTTTCGTTGCGATAGACCTCGATGGCACTGTATGCTCAGTGGACCTCCCCCGCCTCAAAGTACCAGCTCAGGAAGGTCTCCAATGATCGGTAGGAAGGCGGGAGGTTCCTCATTCTGTTCGATGGTGTTTGCGTTAGTGACAGCGTTGCTGTTCGCGCCGGGCGTTCACGCATCCAGCGACGCATTCACCGCACCCAACCCCGGCCCCGGCTCCATCGCCATCCAGGGCAAGTGGCAGTTCCATCTTGGCGATCAGCCCAGTTGGTCTAACCCCGCCTTCGACGACTCGACTTGGGAGCAGTTGAGCGCCGACACCACCTGGGGCGCGCAGACGCATCCCGGTACACCGGCTTTGCCTGGTACCGCAAGCAGATTCAGCTCACCGGCCGCGCCTCCGGGATCGCCGTGTTCATCCCTCAGGTCGAAGACGCCTACGAGGTCTTCTGGAACGGCCAGAAGATCGGCGAGTGCGGCAAGCTGCCCCGGCACGCCTGGTGGTGGCAGTGGCCGCGTGGGGTTGCTTATCCGCTCGGTACGGCGCCGCTCGATGGGGTGCTCGCTCTTCGGGTCTGGAAGTCACCGCCTGCATTCACCGACGAGAGCGGGACCGGCGGCTTCTGGGCCACCCCACTCATCGGATCGCCCGCGGCGCTGACGCAGCGAGAGTTATTCCTGCACATACGCCACGAAGATCTCCTGCTTCCGCGTTTCATCCTCTCCGGCGCGCTCTTCATCACCGGCCTCATCGCCCTGCTGCTGTTTCTACGTGAACGCCGCGACTTCCTTTATCTCTGGCTCGCTCTGTTTCTCATCGCCAATGGCTTTACCTGCTTCCAGGGGCTCAATTCCGCGTTCTACGGTACCACCTTTTTCCAGTCCGTCTTCGCCGACCAGGCGGTTGCCGCGTTGCAGGATATCTCGCTATGGCTGTTGCTGCTCACGCTCTTCGATCTCCACAGGCAGAAGGTCTGGAGGCGCTGGACCATCGCTCTCGCCGCGATTTATCTCGCCGCAATGGTGATCGATCTCGTCATTCTGCGCTTCTGGGAGTACGCCGGCCACGCCATGCAACTGGGCAGCTTCATCACCTCAACGCTGGTCGCTGTTACCCGCGCGCCCCAGGTCCAGAGAGAAGATGGACGGCCGATACCGGCGTTCCACTTGGGCCAAATCTTCTTCTCGAAATGGTTCCAGCGTTGCTGCAGGGTTGATCCGCCGCAGCGATCGAGGGCATCGGCCAAGTGCCTGCAAGCGCTTCGCATCCTGTTTTTATCCTGTGCGCACGGCAAGCGGAATCGAGTGATCACGTCACTGGTAATCGATAGCAACTTGTCACGGTTGTAGCGCTCGTTGCGCAACTTCATCGCCTCTTCAAAGATGTTCATCCTTCTCTCTCATCTCCTTTTCATCCTCGCGTTTTAACCTCATCCCCTCCACGAAAACCCCTAGCAGAGGCGTCCCTTCCCGCCGTCGAGGGTGAAGCTCGCGCCAGCCAACGAACGGCTGCCCTGTGACGGCTCGGTCCGCCTCTGCTGAACAGCTCTCCGCCACAACGGGAAGCCTTACAGCGGCATCAATGTGCTGTCTCTGTGGGCCAGCGCCATGGCGCAGAACTTCGCGGCACCTATCTGGATGACCTTTAAGCAGGCCACCGACCTTGGCGGAAGAATCCGTAAGGGAGAGAAGGGATCGCTGGTGGTCTATGCCGATTCGATCACTCGCAAAGAGACTGATGAAAAGACCGGTGATGAGATCGAGCGCGAAATACCGTTCCTCAAGGGTTACACCGTATTCAACGTCGAGGAGATCGATGGGTTGCCGGCCGTCTACTATGCGAAAGCAGCCCCACAGCTTGATCCGGTTGCTCGGATCGAACGTGCGGAGAGGTTCTTCGCAGTCCTTGGTGCAGCCGTCGGCCACGGCGGGAATCGCGCGTTCTATAGCGTTGCCAACGACACAATCCAGATGCCGCCGTTCGTCAGCTTCCAGGATGCGGATAGGTACTATGCGACCCTGGCTCACGAATGCACGCACTGGACCGGAAGCACGAGCAGGCTCAATCGTGACTTCGGTGGACATAGTTTCGGTACCGAAGGCTATGCGCTCGAGGAACTGGTCGCTGAGCTTGGAGCGGCGTTCCTGTGTGCAGAGCTCGAGGTCTCTCTGGAACCTCGCGAGGATCATGCATCCTACATCGCGACCTGGTTGAACGTCCTCGCCCAGGATAACCGTGCCGTCTTCACAGCTGCAGCACATGCCCAGCGTGCGGTGGAATACATCAACCGCACGGTTACTGAAAACACCGCACAAGTCCACGTGACTTGTGCGACCTGAACGGGACGCACATATCCTCACTCTCATCAGGACTCTCCCTCTGCAGACTTGGGTCCGGAGGCTTGTTCGATCGTACGTTCGAGTTCCGCGATGGTCTGGTCGTCATAATCAAACGCATACTGTGCCGCTTTTCGGGAGGGCCACGTTCGTTGCGCGACGCTTCGCTCGGCGCCCGTCTTCACAGCGGCCAGGGCGCTGACCATCGCGTGTTGATCGACGCGCATATACAGATCAGCCGTCGTGCTGAGGTGAGCATGTCCGAGAATCTCTTGTGCAACCTTGATATTCCCGGTTGTGTCGAGAACTCCCTGAGCCAATGTGTGACGGAAAAGATGTGGATGAACGATCACAGCCGCCTTACGCGCGATGTATCGCAGCGAAGATTCGAAGGTTGCGTAACAGAGAGGCTTGCCGTCTCCCTTGCGCGCTGCAATCCAGAGAGCATTTACCTCGCCGGCAGCATGGCGTTCCGTGCCCAGGTACTTATCCAACAGCGGCCAGAAATCGTCGGTGACGGGGACGCGATGTTCATCGCGAGCGCCCTTTAAACGCACTGTGATCGTGCGCCGCTTGCGATCGACGTCATCCAGCGTCATGCCTAGAACGCCATGTCGACCGGCGAGTGTGCTCCAGTCGCCGATGCGCTGACCGGCACGACTGAGCAGCGTCAGAATCGCCTTGTCGCGCCAGGATGGTGCCGTGTCGATTAGCTTCTGAATCTCCGACGGATCAAGGCGTCGGGGAACAGCGCGTGGCACACGTCGCCGAAATCCATCGCGGTGTGGTCTGTGCAGTGGCAAATCGCGCCCACTCATGCCGTGACGGGGCACGTCAGCAAGGGGGTTCCCGGATGCCGGGTTGACGCGGCCGTTCCACGGGCCCTGCCCGTCCTCTGTGTCACAGCGAATGCAGTAATCGAAATAGGATGAGAGCACGCTGATACGGTGGTTAATCGTCCGTGGCTGTCGCGCCTTGTGTGTGCGACTCGAAGTGACCGCTCCCTGCCTGCCGCCGCGTGCGAACTCGGCAATGTAGCTGCCGACGATCTGACGAGTTACATGGTCTGGATCCTCGCCAGCGTAGTGCAGCCAGCTAAAGAAGTGTGCGAGCCCCATCGCATAGGCCCGCTGCGTGTAGACGGAACAATCGCGCTGGCAGAGCTCAGTCAGGAACTGATCGCATGATCCAACGCTCACACCTCGTGCATCGCAAACGCGAAACGAGGCAACGAATCCCTCGGTCTCTCTCTGGACACTGTAGGTCGCCATAACAGCCATTTTCCTTGACTGCTATCGCGGGTGCACTGAGGTGCATCGCGCGTTACATCGAGCACGTAGATCCCGGCCGCAAATCACGAGATAAGACGTGAGCCAGACCGAAGGGGCAGAGCTTCCCGATCTGAAAGAGCGCGTCAAGGGAGACGTTGGCGAATACCGCGAAATTCTGATCGACTTCATCCTTGCTCAGGGTATCGAGCTTGAATTCAAGGAGAGCATCGCCCCCGCTTTAGGCATGAGCTACGGAGGCAAGATCGCTATCCTTCCCGGCCAGTCCGCGGCGGAAGAATTTTCAACTTTAGTCCACGAGGCGAGCCACGAATTGTTACACAAATGCTCTCGCCGCACTGCTACCACCAAGACGGTACGGGAGACGGAAGCCGAGGCAATCGCCTTCGTTGTCTCTCAGTCCATCGGACTAGACGCAGGAAACGCCGCCGCCGACTACATCCATCTTTACAACGGAGACGCGGCAGTTCTGGCCGAGAGCTTGGAAGTCATTCAACGCACATCCGCCCTGATTCTCTCTGCAATCGAGACACCGGAAGCCGTGCAGGTTCCGACCGAAGAGAAACCAGCCGAGCAGCCCACCACCACGCAGGACGCCACCGATGCGGTACTCGCGGAGGTGGCGTAATGCAGACCTTACTCGAAATCCTCAAGAGAGCCGGAGGCTGGAACCCCGGCCTCTATCTCAAGATCGAGAACGCGCCTTATATGGCGCTTGTGATCGAAGCCACCGACGAATCAGGCCCCAGCGGACTCCCCGCAATTTCCGTAGCCCACTACGGCGAACAGAACGGCGACCTGATGCGCGACCCGGAGATGTGCTTCGAGCTTGGCTTTGCGGAAGGGCCGCAGCTAGAGCCGTTCTACTTCCGCAATGACTATGTAGGAATCGAGCAGTGGAGCCGCACCATCGAGCGCGGCCACTACGTTCACCTTTCCGACTTGCACGAGCAACACAAGCAATTCGCCAAGCAGTGGGACAACAACCTGCGTTTGCAGGGCTTCGCCGAAGCCTTCGAGCGGCAGCAGACCACACGCGCCTAAACCCTTTCCGCAGCGGAGCGGACACAGGGCATCGTGTTCGCTCCACACCCCCAGACCTTTCAACCCGCCCAAGGAGGGCAATCATGCAGAACAGCAGCGCATTCCAATTCCTCGCTCTCGACACCATCCACGAGTCCACCGCCAACCCCCGCAGGACCTTTGAAGAATCCAAGATGCATGAACTCGCTGAAAGCATCCGGCAACACGGCCTCATCCAGCCTATCACCGTGCGCCCCAACTCGGAAGGCTTCGAGATCGTCGCAGGAGCGAGACGCTTCCGCGCCGCGCAATTGGCCGAGCTCTTCGCCATTCCGGCCCGTATCGTCGACATCGACGACGCTCAGAGTTTGGAGTGGGCTCTGGTGGAATTATCTATAGTTGGCAAGAGTTTTCTTTGTATTCATGCGGCCCGGTACGTTGTTTATATGTAAACGACGTGCCGGGCCGAGGATTGGCGCACCAGGCCTTGGCGCGTCTCCCGGCCGGGTGAACTTGCCCGCCCCGTTTTCAGGGAACTTGCTAGCCTCACGCCCTAGCATGACGAAGCGGTCAATTTGTGAAATCGGCTCGAGCGCGCGAGTTTACGTCGCAACTTCCTTGCAATCTTTTGGAGTTTCCTCGATCTGCTCTGCTAATCTCTCTTCCAGACCCGCCCTTACCTGTTCAAGGCTTTCGAGAAAGAGTGTCAGCTCAGTATGAAGCAGCTTCGTGGAGTTGTCCGGCCACTTCTTGTGGTGGCCCTGCTATTTTGCTCGCTGTCGGCTTTCTCCCAAAGACCCGAGCCGCGGTTACAAGGAACCATCACTGAAACAGCTCGCGTGGTGCTTTCGAACTCACGAACCCCACGAGTGCGCGCCGCGCAGGACCTGGGCGCAGTCTCGCCGGACATGGCTGTACCGGGTATCACTCTGGTCTTTAGACGCTCGGCTGCACAGGAAGCCGCGCTGAAAGAACTGCTGGCCGCGCAACAGAACCAGTCCTCACCGCTATATCACCACTGGCTGACCCCAGAAACCTTCGCCACCCGCTTCGGTGTCGCAGATGAGGACATTACAACTACTGAGAGTTGGCTAGTATCGCGCGGCTTTCGCATCGAGAGCGTGGCACGCAGCCGCGACCGCATCACTTTTTCCGGCAAGGCTGCGCAAGTACAGTCCGCCTTCAGCACGGAACTGCATCATTACGGGGCGGAAGGTGAATTGCACTTCGCTCCGGCATCCGACGTGAGCCTGCCCGCAGAGCTCTCTTCCGTAACGGCGGCCGTACTGCACCTTTCTGATTTCCGACCGAAGCCGAATGTCAAGGTGCAGTCCCGTCCGCACCCTGACTACACATCATTTCCGGCGCAGGCGCACTATCTTGGCCCTAAGGACATCGCCATGATGTACAACCTGAATGTTCTCTACCAGAAACAGTACTCTGGTACAGGTCAGGGGTTAGCTGTCGTCGGCCAGTCGTTTGTAGATCTCACCTCGGGCGTCAGCTTTTTTCAGGGAAACCTCACCCAGGCGAAAACCATCAGCACTGTTCTGGTTCCAGGCTCTGGGGTCGAGGCGATCTCACCAGGCGATCAAGGGGAATCGGAGATTGACCTCGAGTACTCGTCCGGCATCGCTCCGAATGCCAGCATATTTCTCGTCTATGTTGGAGACAACCACAACTACGATGTCTTTGATGCCCTGGCCTTTGCTATCACAGAGAACGTCGCTCCCGTGGTCAGCATCAGTTACGGCGAGTGCGAGGCGGCGCTTAGCACGACCGATCTGGACCAGAACAACGCGCTCTTCGAGGAAGCGGGGGCGCAGGGCCAGACCCTGGTGGCTGCCGCAGGCGACACCGGCTCGACAGCTTGTGCCTACTATTCCTCTGCGGAAGGAGTTACGCCGGCTCAGCAGCAGGCACTCTCGGTCGATTTTCCGGCAAGCAGTCCCTATGTCACGGCTGTTGGCGGCACTCAGATGGCGGCGGGAACCTTTGCCTCAGGAGCCAGTTCGTATTGGGCAAGCGCCAGTAACAGTGATGACGTTAGTTCATTGCTATCCTATGTTCCTGAGGTCGTCTGGAACGAGGGCTCAGCTGCGAATGGCATCGCTGCGGGCGGAGGGGGCGCTAGCGCCTACTTCCTCAGGCCTGGTTGGCAGAGCGCCGTTCCGAGCATACCAACCGGAAACTATCGTCTCTTGCCAGATCTCGCGCTCCAGTCTTCCATCGCTAGTCCTGGTTTTCTTGTGTGCACCAGTGACGCTAGCCTAGTCAATCTGCAGGGTCAAACAAACACCTGCGCTAACGGGCTCTTGGGTAGCGATAATGAATACACCACGGCTGGTGGCACTAGCTTCGCCGCACCCATCTTTGCAGCCTTTATCGCAATTCTGAATGGGTTCGAGCACGCAGCCGGCCAAGGAAATATCAATCCCGAGTTGTACAAACTGGCGGCCGATCCTAGATCCTACGCCAGTGCATTTCACGACATCACCTCGGGCACGAATGCCTGCTCGCCCAGCGTCGGGAATTGCCCGACTGCAGGTCAATCGAACTTCGCTGCGACGACAGGCTATGACCAGGCAACAGTTCTGGGAAGCGTCGATTTCAACGCGTTGGCGAACGCATGGCCGTCCAGCAGCGCAGCAGAGCTCCAGCCCACAGTCTTGACCCTCATTGCCTCCCCAACACAGGCTGCGGCGGGCCAGGCCGTCTCTATCCAAATCTTCGTAGAACCTCTTTATGCACAGGCCTCGCAATCTGCCATCACCGTTGCCACAGGAAGCGTCTCAGTTTCTGTAGACGGCGTGGTAGTAAACGCATCGCTCGCGCTCTCACAAATCAGCGGTTCTCAGGTCAATACGTCAGCGACCTACAACTTCATCGCGCCCGCGACCGCCGGCTCTCACCTGATCGCCGTCACCTATCCCGGGGATGCCACGCACTTGGCTTCCACCGCAACCTACTCCTTGCTCGTTGGAAATGTACGTGCCAGTGGAGGCCTCAGCCTCTCCGCCGCCAACCTGACCATCACGAATGGGAGCACGGGAAACACGCAGATCACGGTGACGCCCAACGCCGGCTACAACGGCAGGGTTGTCTGGTCCTTGGCCTTCTCCAGCGCGTCCCCCACTCTCACCGCCTGTTACAACATACCCTCTCTACTCGTCAGCAACGTTAGCACGACACAACTCACGATCGGCGTCGGCGCGGCATGTAACTCGCCTCTGCCGCACGAACGGGGAGCCTATCGACCGCTCGGCCACCTCGTCTCTGCAAGGGCCGAGACCCAGGCGCCCCGGCGCAGCACACCGCCGGATGCCGTATACGCCAGCCTGTTGCTCTGCGGATTGTTCGCGGGATGGCGGCGCAGGATGCACCTGCCGCTGCTTGTGGCCATCGCAGCTCTGGCGCTCGTCGGCACGGGCCTAACCGGTTGCGGAGGCGGTAACGCTGGAAACAACACGAGCACGTCCCCAACACCGCCCAGCAGCTCAACGAGCTATAGCATTACTTTGACGGGTAAGGACTCCGTGAATACTTTGATCACCGCCTCGACGACATTCACGCTCACGGTGAACTAACGTCGGTTCTTGCATGTGGGGAGCGCTTTGGGACTTCTTCACTTGGGCTGAAACCGTCGAACCGGCAATTCTCGGGGCTGCCTTTTCTTGCGGCTGGAGGACAATAATCAAATGAAGGAAGTAGACGTTTCGCACCCTCTTGCCGGACCCAATGCGAGACTAATAGGAAAGCCGGGCGGCTTGCGCGAACTGACGACGCCGGCCATGGTGCTGGACCTGGAGGCCTTCGAGCAAAACATAGGAGCCTATCAGCAACAGATAAAGCTCCACGGACTGCGGGCGCGCCCTCACGCCAAGAGCCATAAATGTGCAGAGATTGCGCGGAGGCAGATAGCCGCAGGGGCTGTTGGTGTTTGCACCGCATCTCTCCATGAAGCGGAAGCAATGGTGGGACAGGGAATCAACAACATACTGATCACGTCGCAGGTGATAGGAGCCGGCAAGCTGGATCGGTTGATGCAACTGCTGGAATGCGGAGCTGTGGTCGCGGTTGTTGTGGACGACCAGGAACACGCGGTATCAATGGCAGCCGCGGCGCATCGGTCTGGGCACGTTCTCGATGTGCTGATCGATGTGGATCTTGGCATGGGGCGAACAGGCATCAGCAACATTGAATCTGCACTTCAACTGGTGAACGTGGTCTGCGATGCAGAAGGCATCTCGTATCGCGGCATCCAGGCGTACTCCGGACGGGTGCAGCATATCAAGGAGTTTGCAGAGCGCGATCGTGTCTATACAGGACAGTTGCGCTTCCTCTCGGCGTTGATTGCAGCGCTGGATAAGCGCGGGCTGAAGCCTGCAACCGTGAGCGGTGGAGGCACGGGTACGCTGGCACTCGACTGCCGCGAAGGGATACTGACAGAGCATCAGGCGGGTAGCTACATCTTCATGGACGTAGAGTATGGTGCCGTCACCTTGCGCGCGAACGATGCCGACGGCGCGTTCGCCACGTCGTTGTTCCTCCACAGTACGGTGATCAGTAAGAACGTACCTGGCAGGGTTACGATCGATGCCGGACTGAAAAGCTTTGCTACAGACGGACCTCTACCCCGTGTGAGCGCTGGGGCACCAGCGGGAACAACCTACTCTTTTTTCGGAGATGAGCACGGTTGTCTCACCTTTCCAACTCCGACTGATTGCTTGCCGCTTGGCAGCATTGTCGCATTCGTAACGCCCCACTGTGATCCAACGATAAATCTGCATGACTACTTGCACGTCGTGCGACACGATACGATTGTTGACATATGGCAGATAGTTGGGCGTGGCGTGCTGTAGCTCGGACCCGGATTTGGTGTTCCTATCTTCTCAACAAGACGCCGCGAACATCTGAAATTCGCGAGCAGCGGGCGTGACGCCCGCCAATCTCTTGGACTTGCTGAAGCTCAGCCGCCGACCGTGTGGTTTCGTTGCTTCATGGCTCTATCAAGGACTGCGGCAGAGCGGCCAGCAGCTACCGTTTGCCGACGATGTCAACGGCCGCTTCAATCTTTCGACGCAAATCGACCCTATCTATGTGAAGGGCTTACTACCTATCTGATCGGATCTTCGGTCCCGCGGGCGAACGTGCATCCCGTAAAGTCGGGCGGTCTCAACCGGTCGGTGCAACACCATCTGATAGGAATTCATTTTCTAAAGGTGGTGTTTATGGCACGAGGAAAACGGGACAGGCTTTCCACGGAGCAGAGGATCGACATGTGGCGC
>Ga0185299_10001188_pt1 | contig 54392 bp, 44 predicted proteins | sample PaiPotPPA55metaG_FD_128002 | JGI IMG/M metagenome (GOLD analysis project Ga0185299, IMG submission 128002) | Iron sulfur acid spring bacterial and archeal communities from Banff, Canada, to study Microbial Dark Matter (Phase II) - Paint Pots PPA... ... | reverse complement strand
CACGTGATTGAACAACTGGACGATAACCGCCTGATTCGTCCGCGTGCGGAGTATCTGGGGCCGGACTATCCTAATCATTACGTCGCTATAGAGAAGCGAAACTGATCAAGCAAGATAGATTGGTAGTTTGGCGCCCTGGGGGCGCCATTTCTTTTGTCTCCAGTGATTTGGGCGGAACCGTAAGGAGAAAGCGGGTAGAATATTAAAAGATGATGCGCCGCATTTACCTCGACAATAACGCCTCCACGCCGGTTCTGCCGGAGGTGCTCGAAGCTATGCGTCCGTATTTCGGCGAGCACTTTGGCAACGCATCGTCCATCCACCACCATGGGCAGGAAACCCGGGCTGCGGTTGAACGCGCGCGCAACTCGGTGGCGTCGCTGTTAGGTTGCAGGGTCCAGGAAATTGTCTTTACCAGCGGCGGGACAGAAGGCGACAATCTGGCGATTTCAGGATTGACCGGCGAGGGCGATCACGTCATCACTTCGAGCATCGAGCACCATGCCGTGCTGCATGCCTGCAGGCATCTGGAGAAAATGGGATGCGAGGTAACGTGGCTGCCGGTGGACGGCCGCGGCCTGGTGGATCCCGACGACGTGCGGCGGGCGCTGCGGCCCAACACGAAGCTGATCTCCATCATGACGGCCAACAACGAAACCGGAGTCCTGCAGCCGGTGGAAGACATCGGCAAGATTGCCGCGGAGGCCGACGTCTATTTTCATACGGACGCAGTGCAGGCTGCCGCCAAGGTTCCGATTGATGTGAAGAACATTGGTTGCGATGCGCTATCGATTTCCGGTCACAAGATGCACGCGCCTCAGGGCGTGGGCGCGCTCTACGTTCGCAGGGGAACCCGTCTTCAGCCGCTGTTTTATGGGGGACGACACGAACGTTCTCGTCGCGCCGGAACGGAGAATGTTCCCGGAATTGTCGCACTGGGCAAGGCTGCGGAGTTGGCAATGCAGGGTTTCGAGCGAGCGGACGATAAGAAAATGTCCGCGTTGCGTGACCGTCTGCAGCAGGGAATTCTCGCGCAAGTGGAAGAAGCCGCCGTCAACGGCGAAGGCGCCCCACGCGTGCCCAATACGTCCAACATTTATTTCGATCATATCGAAGGAGAAGCGATGGTCATCTCGCTCGACCTGAAGGGCCTGGCGGTTTCGACCGGCGCCGCGTGTTCCTCGGGCGCGATCGAACCATCGCACGTGCTTACCGCAATGGGCCTGCGCGCCGACCGAGCCCGCGCCAGCATCCGCTTCAGTCTGGGAAAACAAAATAGCGACGAAGATATCGACTTCGCCCTGGCGCTCGTACCGGAGGCAGTCGCGCGGCTGCGGGAATTGTCGCCAGCCTACAAGAAAATGGTGGTGAGTTAGAAGCATGCCAAGTCCGCAAACAATTGCGGTAGCGATGTCGGGCGGTGTGGATTCTTCCACCGTCGCGGCCATGCTGCGCGCCGATGGACATAACGTGATCGGCTTGACCATGCAGCTGTGGAACCAGCGACGTCTGGCCGAGCACGAGGGGATGCCAGAAGCGGTGACAGGCCGCTGTTGCTCCCTTGACGACGTTTACGACGCCCGGCGCGTGGCCGAGCACATCGGCATTCCCTACTACGTGGTAAATCATGAAGAGCGGTTTGAGCGCGATGTGGTGCGTCCGTTCGTTGCCGAGTATCTATCGGGGAGGACGCCAATCCCTTGCAGCCTCTGCAACAATCACTTGAAGTTTGATCAGCTACTCGTCGTGGCTCAGCAGATTGGCGCGGAGTGCGTGGCCACCGGACACTACGCTCGCGTGGAGTATGACGACGGTCGCGGACGCTGGCTGCTCAAACGTCCCGCCGATCGCAGCAAGGATCAAACCTATTTCCTCTTCGGCCTTACTCAGGAGCAGCTTAGCCGCACGCTTTTCCCGCTGGGTGAAATGACCAAGCTCGAGGTGCGTGAGCGCGCCCGGGCGCACGGTCTGGCGCTGGCGGAGAAGCCCGACTCACAAGAAATTTGTTTTGTTCCCGGCGGCGACTACAAGCGTTTCATCGATGCTTATCTGTCCGAGCGCGGCGAGTCGCTCCCCGATACTGCGGGTGAGTTGGTAACCACGAGTGGGGAGGTGATCGGCGAGCACGGCGGTGTGCACAACTTCACCGTGGGACAGCGCAAGGGTCTTGGGGTGGCGACCGGATCGCCGCTTTATGTGATTCAGATAAATGGCGCCGACAAGCAAGTCGTGGTCGGCGGCGGCGAGCATCTTTACTCGCGGACACTGCGCGCCCGGCGTGTGAATCTTATCGCCAGGGATGAACTTGGCGAGCCTACGCGAGTGTCCGTGAAAATTCGTCATCGCCACGAAGGCGCTGCGGCCATGCTGGAAAAACTTGCCGACGACGAAATTCTGGTGACCTTCGACCAACCTCAGCGCGCCATTACTCCGGGGCAGGCCGCAGTTTTCTATGATGGCGACATCGTTGTGGGCGGCGCCTGGATCACATAAAAGATCGCGTAAACTCTCTTTCCCGAGAGTGATAGAAAATCCTGTAAGGCGCCAGCTCGTCACCCGGCTCTCCAGTTACGTCAGAAGCGCGGACGTTGTGCCATTCGCCATGACCACATAAGGAACGATGTCGATGTAAGGTCGATCCCGGGTTCGGTGGTGCTGAACGACTGCACGTTATCTTGATACACCGCTACTTGCGACGCATCAAACGGACCGTCGTTTCCATTAAATTTCTTGAACGCGTCCGCTCCGTTCGCGGGACACAGAATCATGCCCCCCACTACGCCGGAAGTCGCACCGCCTCCAGGACCCTCGGAAGCCGCTCCCCAGAGCACCGGCGTGCCTCCGGAAGTTCCATCCAGCGCTCCGGCCAGGTTCGCCACCTGGTGCTGGATACAATTTGGAAACGTGCTTCCGTCGCCCACGATAAACGACGAGCCCCAGGCATTCGCGCCCAAGATGTTGGCCAGCCATCTCCGCGAGTAGGTGTCGTAGCTCCTGGACGCAGTCAGGTAATAGGCTTCACTTGCCATCACCGCTAGACCGGCTCCGTGTGAAGTGGTATCGCCGGAGCTCCATTGATTCCCGAAGCCCCAGGGATCCGTGCCTGCTTGTGAAATCGCGTCACGAACTTGGCGCAAGAATTGTTTGCGGATACTCGATTTCGAAACGGCCAAGTCGTCTGGATTGCCGGCCATTTCCAGCGCTCGATACAGTTCGAAATGAGCGAGGCCGCTGACGTCGTACAGGTTGAGCGTGTCTGTGAATCCTGGGTCATAGATGTTCTTGATGTAGTTCTTGGCAAACCTCGCCGCCTGCCGCAGGTAGTCCATGGGATCGGTGTGGGGCAGGCTGTCCGGCAGGTCTTGGGCTCCCTGGGCTGATTGGAGAGCGAAGTATAGTTCAGTTGCGCCCAGCTCCATGTCGTCTTCCCACACGCTTTCCGGATAGCCGTCAAATGGAGAAATGGTCAGCAGGCAAGTGCTGCATGAGCCCGAACCCACTGCTGGCGCAGGGTCCGGATAGGAAATATCGGCAAGAGCAAATATAGCCTCTGCATTCTTGAGGCACTGATTAGCCAGAGCAGGTTCTGTTCCGCGATTGAGTTGGTAGCAGAGAGCAAAATCCGCCGCTAAACGGCCAGCTAAATTTGGGCTGATTCGTGAGCCGGCGGGGCCTGCCAGGTAAACCGGGCGATGGCAGATGAAGAACGTCGTGTAGGGATCACAGGCTTGTGGATCTCCGGCTTGTGCGAAATTATCGGCGGCCTGAGGCAGGGTCCAGATGTCATACTCTGTGATCAGGCAGTAGGGAGTGACATAGGTTCCGCCACAGTTGCCCGTGGCCGAACCGGGATCGCCTTGCCCGTAGTAATCCCAGTCCTGAGTATTGTCCACCTGGTAGTAGAGGGTATGCGTTTTGTCGTTCCAAATCTTCATCAGCCAGTCGATCCCAAACCTGGCTTCATCGGTGAAGTTGGACGACGCCGGGGCTCCGGGACCGCTGTCACCTGCATAAGAGATAGAGCCGGGCGGCGCGTCGGGATTCATGCGAGCGTCTGCGCCCATCTGGTGCGGAAAGTCGCGAATCCCTATCTGCATCAGGGCCTCTGTATAGCTGGTCGTTTCGACGTATTTGACGTAGTCACCCGCGTCCCACCATCCTCCAGACACATTGATATTCGGCAGCTTTGCGGACACTATGGCCGGAGTGGGCGGTTTGTTATCGATAAAGTCGTTGCTGTCGAGCAACGGTGTCTGGTAAACATGCGCATTCTTATCCTTGAGATGTCCGGGCGCCGGGCGCAGCGCGTTAGGGATAAAGTTCGGTCCGTCTCGCTCCGTTTCGTAGAAAAATAATGTGTTCAGGAGTAAGCCTGAATACAGCGCCTCCGGGCAATCCACCGCGAACCGCGGGGAAATCGCCGCCACCGGCCCGGACACAGAAATCGTGTACAGATCGCCCGCCGGAGCGTTGAAGTCGAGAGCGTAAACGTTATACGCGAGTTTTCGACTGTGGCTCCAAATGCCGAGCGCAGGGCCGACGCGACCGGAGAAAGCTGTGGCGCCCTTTGAGTCGACCACCTTGAATTTCGCTCCGCCCCCCTCCGCCGAGGACATCAGGTAGGCACGAAAAGGTGTTTCGCCCGCTTCGTAGCCAACCTGACTGACGCGCACGTAGGCAGACTGCGCCTGCGTGGTGAGACTCCAGGAAAACATTGCGAGTAGGGTGCCGGCGACCGAAACAAGTCGAACAGAGGTGGAAAGGCTGGCCCTCCAGGACAACATAGCTTCCTCCCCAGGGAATCGGCTGTATTAAATGCATTTAATACAGGGAATAAATACTACTTTGGCTCTTGGGTGTCAAGGCAAAGGTGTAAGATCGCGTTGGTCCAGTGTCGCGTTGCCTCAGGGCGACGCCCACATCCTGCGCGTGACGGATCCGGGGTGAGCTGACGTCATTCACTCACTCGATTTTGCCAACAAACCGTCTCGCTCCCGAGGTTTTTATCCGGAATCCCTCGGGGGGGTTACCTAAGTCACTTTGGTTCTGCGGTTCAGTGAGATAGACTGGCCAACCATCAGTAGTCTGATGACTATTCTCGAGAAGATGCCAACCGCTGTGACCGTGGCTGTTCTGGTCGGCATCTTTGCCGGCCTCAAACGGCACGGACGTTCTGCGCGCTTGCAACTTTGGCTGGTTGCGTGGTTCCTGGTCTTCATTCATTTCGTGGCACAGATGCTGGAACCTGCCACCGGACCCGTCAGCGCATTTCTGCTCGCCATCGATTTAGCCTCCCTGCAGGCCTCCGCAGTAATCTTTGTAGTTTCCGTTTCCTCAGTTGTAGAGGACAGAGGCAAAAGAAATCTGTTGCTCCTGATAACGGGCGTACCTTCGGTGACTTACGGAATACTGGACTGCTACGACGTACACGCGCGATGGCCCTTTGTGTTATGCCTGGCCGCGTGTTTTGCAAGCGGAGTTTTCTTGCTCTTTCGGATTCACCGGAAGGCCTACCTGTATACCGTCGCGACTGGGGTCCTCATTTCCGCCGCCGGTATTTGGGCAACCCGAGCTGCCTTACATGGCTCCTTTGACGAGGGCGTGACTGCGTTACTCGGCCTCGGATTTGCGTTACCGGGGATTTTTGTATGCCGGAATTACTGGCGCATTTCTCCGGGAACGCTGACCGTTGTCGTTGGCTTCCTTACCTGGGGCGCAGTGTTCCCTGTGGGAATGCTGATTGACCATTTCGCGCCGGGTGTAAATGTGCCTCCAGAATTGTGGAACGTCCCCAAGATGTTTGTGGCTTTCGGAATGATTCTGGCCATGGTCGAAGACAAGTCCGAATCCATCGAGGCGATGCAGCACAAGGAACGTGCCCTAAATCGGCAGCTGGAGCGTTTCTCTGCTATCACCTCGCAGCTTTTGAGCGGCGTGGACGTAGACCTCCTGTGCTCTGAAATTGCCTTGGCGATCACGGAAGTAAGCAACTTCCGGGTAGCGGCCATCCATTTGGATAACGCAGGCCATGGGTTGCGGTTGGCGGGCGCCAGCGGGCTCTCCTCCAAAGCTTTCGCGGAACTACAGAACAAAGCTAAGCACTGGACGACCGAAGATATCAAAGATTTTTGCACCCGCGGACACCGCATCGGAGAAAACTCGTTCTTACTTTCCGCGGCACTCGCCGCGAAATACGATCCGGTGAAAAGCCAGTTGCAATATGATCTCAATCCCTACTGGAACAGCGGCGACGAGCTGCTGATACCCCTGCGCTCTGTGCACGGGGGTTACCTGGGATGCATGGCGCTCGACGATCCAAGAGAGCCGGAAGAAGTTAACGCTTACCAGTTGTCGCGCATAGAGCTATTGGCGGCCGATTTGGGAGTCGCTCTCGAGCTGAAGTCGCTGCAACGCCAGTTAGTGCGATCGGAAAAGCTGGCCGCCTTGGGACAGCTAGTTGCGGGAGTTGCCCACGAGCTGAACAACCCTCTCACTGCCGTAATCGGCTATGGTGAGTTGCTGGGCGACGACATAGCCCTTGGGCCCGTGCGCAACCGGTTGGACAAGCTGGTAGCGGAAGGTCGTCGCATGAAAAAGATCGTAGAGAACCTCCTCCGATTCTCGCGGCAGGGCGCGTCGGATCGTCGGGCAGTCAGCCTGCTGCCGATTGTTCAGGATGTGCTGGCACTGCGCGAGTACCACGTCCGAACTCGAAACGTGGAAGTCTCAGTAGACATTCCGGCGGATCTACCACTGATTGTTGCGGACGAAGACCAATGCAAACAGGTATTGCTTAATCTGATCAACAACGCAATCGATGCAGTAGAAAATGGAACAAAACCGAAACAGATCGCCGTCCGCGCGTTCCAGCGCGGCGGTCGCGCATTGATCGTGGTCGAGGATACAGGTCCTGGATTCTCTGACCTGAATCGTGCTTTCGATCCGTTCTACACCACAAAACCAGTGGGTCGGGGTACCGGTCTCGGTCTCAGTATCTGCCACGGAATTGTCAAGGAACACGGGGGAGAGATTAGACTCGAAAACTTGGAGCCAGGGGGAGCCTCAGTGACCGTAGAGCTGCCAATTGAGGAAGTGGCGTGTACGCAAACCGTGGCCAAAGCGCTTCCATGGGGTTCCAGTCGCGAACCCAACGAGGCTGCAGCACCTGCCGAGTTGATCTAGGGTGGCAAAGCCTATTCACCCGCCTGATGCTTCTGGAGTTCACTCCGAGAAACGCGGGCCTAGTCGGGCATCCGTCGGGCCGCCCGTATGCGCGTTTCACCACGATGGCGAATGTCTCAGCCGTCGGATCTGTAGGAGAGCGAATCCGTGCCGTCAGTCTGCGGGTTGAGTGCCAGCAGAGCTGGTATCGGCATGATCGTCCTTTCGAGCTTTATCGGATATTTTCCTACACCCGCCAAGCTCCCGTCCGTCATTCGTACGGCCCGACTGCGATTGTCCGCGGCGCTGCTGCCTTCATCGGCATGATTTGAGTTTCGCTGTTGGTGCACAATTCTCAAGCGACTACTCAGAACTGGTGCGGCGAATCTGAGAACTTAGATACACTTGAGCCAACCATGGGGTTTAAGAAACTCGATCTCGACGGCAAAGTCGCGGTCGTCATCGGTGGCAGTTCTGGAATAGGCCGCACCCTCGCGCGCGGATTAGCCGAGGCCGGAGCCGACGTCGTGCCCAGCGCAAGGCGCATGGAATTGGTAAATGCTGTGGCGGACGAGATCGAGTCTCTGGGGCGCCGATCGCTGCGTGTGAGCTCCGACGTGACCGATCGCGCATCGCTCGAAACTGTGCTGCAGGCTACCATCCAGACGTTCGGTAAAGTGGATATCTTGGTCAACGCCGCGGGCTTCAACCAGCGCGCCCCGACGCTGGATTTCCCTGAAGCGGATTGGGACCACCTCATTGACACAAACCTTACAGGGACGTTGCGAGCGTGTCAGGTTTTCGGACGTCATATGATCGAGCGCAGTTATGGCCGCATCATCAACATCGCTTCGATGGGCTCATTCCTGGCCCTTTATGAAGTGGCCGCGTACTGCGCGAGCAAGGCCGGCGTGGCCTCTTTGACAAAATCGTTGGCGATCGAATGGGCACGGCACGGAGTCTGTGTGAACGCGATCGCACCAGGATATTTCCGCACACCGCTGAGTGAGAAGCTGTTGATGGGCACGCCGCGCGGACAGGAAGTGCTTACCCGCACTCCAATGAAGCGCTTCGGAGAACTCGAAGAACTAGTTGGGGCGGCAATCTTTCTCGCATCAGACGGTGCCAGCTTCGTAACTGGCACTCTGCTAGCCGTGGATGGTGGCTATCTTGCCAGTGGTGTAAACCAATGACTTCTGCGCTTCAGTTCGAAACCGGCGGCCTTGAGCACCTTCTGAACGTTCTCCAGTGCTGCAGTCGTCTCGGGGCCAAAGCCCCTGCAGCCAATTTGTTGGACTCATCCGTACCCTCTTGACCGGCAACCTACAAAGAATCGCTGACCACAATGCCGTCACTGAAAGGAAGTCCTCTTGCGGGAGATAGATTCACCACTTTCCGCTCCTGGCTATAGCTTCGTTGCGATGCAAATGCCCGTGAATAAACAAATTGCAACAGCGAAAGTGATTAGCGGAATAGTTCGGCTGTTCATCGTAATTGTCATTGTTTCTCCTGTGTGATGATTAGTCCTTCCGCGCGACGCAAGGTCGCCGAGGTCCGGAATCGAAACCGCACGATGCATTGCTAAATTCGTTCCCATATTCAGGAACTCAAGTGCTCGTCAGCTTCTCCAGGCCGAAAACCACCTCTCTGGACCGCGATCCCTCAACGAGCCCCTTGACCGATGGGAGGGGCGGATGTCAGACTATCGCTAGTTGGAAAAACATCTCCTAATCTCTCACAGCCCGACAATTTAGGACTTCTCGATTCCATGATTATTCTCGTTACCATCATTCACGTCATCGTATGCCTGTTTCTGATTATTGTTGTCCTTTTGCAAAGCGGTAAGGCCGGGGACATCTCGGCAGCCTTCGGTGGACAGGGAAGCCAGGCGGCATTTGGCCCTCGCGGAGCAGCCACCGCGCTGTCTAAAGCGACCACCATTTCAGCAGTGCTGTTCATGTTGACATCGGTGACGCTCTCCATCAACGCCATCAAACATGGCGGCCCTCGCTCTGTTCTGCAGGGTGAGAAATCCGCTCCCGCGAAAACCCAGCCTGCCGCGCCGGCCCCCACCCCTGCGAATCCGACCCAGAAATAAACAAAATTCCATTCGTGGTGCAGTTTCGCGGATGCCCGCTTAGGGGTTCTGCCGTAATTGTATTTCCCATATTCGGGTGCTACCATCCGGTTAAGTGCCGTTGCACTTTTCAGGAGGTTCCAATGTCTGATTATGATGGCAGCAGTTTTGTGTGGTTCCTGGCCGGTCTGGGTTTAGGTGGACTCGTCGGAGTTTTGTACGCGCCCCGAGCGGGAAGCGAAACCCGCGAGGAGATTAAAGCTCGGGCGGAACAGGGACGGGAGTTCGTACGTACTCGAGCGAAAGAAGCGCGCGAGCAAGCTTCGGGTTGGGTCGATAAAGGCCGCGATGTAGTGAGCCAGCAAAAAGATCAGTTCAAGGCAGCTTACGAGGCTGGACGACAGGCCTACCAAGAGGCGACATCAGAGACTGCGCCTCCTAAGGGTGTGTAAGTAAAAGGAGTCGTTGGTATCAGGCTCTTTTCTGGGAGCTTTTACTATGATGGAAAATCTCATGCCCTGGTTTATCGCTGCCACGACGGCGGCCGTCGTTTTGCAGGCGCTCATCCTTGTCGCTCTATACTTCGCGGTCCGCAAGACTGCCGCGAAATTGCAGGGTGAAGTCGCGGAGCTGAAAGGAAAGTCGCTCCCCATGATTCAGTCGACGGAAGCGATGTTGATCGAACTGCTTCCCAAGACTGCGAAACTCGTGGACAACCTTATGGAGTTGCAACCGAAGATTGGGCATATCGTCGATACCGTGGTGGAGTTGCGCCCCAAGGTCCAGCTTGTCGTAAGTAACTTGGCGGAGACAACCGCTTCGGTCCGCGCTGAAGTTCAGCGGGTAGATGCGACTGTAAACGATGTTATGGATCGTGCTCGCCTCCAGGTGATCCGGGCCGACGAGATGCTCACCCGCACCTTCGATCGCGTCGAACATACCTCCGATGTCGTAGCCAAAACAGTGGTGTCGCCGGTGCGCCAAGTGTCCGGCATTGTGCGTGGCGTGACTGCAGGCGTCGAGTTCCTTCTGGGCAATAGAGGTGGCAACAATAGCGGCTCTCGCGCCCAGCGGCGAGCCGTACCACAAGACGAAATGTTCATCTGAGGTCGAGAGCGCGTGATTGCGCCTTGCTGTAGCGTTGGTGACAAGGTGGGTCTCCTTTCTTGAATTTTTATGAAGTATCTAGTTCACGCCTGCGTTAAGCCCGGTCGCCGAGACAGTCTTCTTAAAGCCATCCAGAGTGAAAAACTTGGCCAAGGCTCAGTGGCCGAGGGCGAGTATCTGCGCAATATGCGCGATGCGCGCGTCGAGGCCGGAACGGTGCGTTGGGTCGAAGTTTGTTATTGTCCCACGCCGCTCCTGGAGGAGCGGTCTTATTGGGAAGAGTACTTTGATCTCAAGAGAGTGCAAGACGCACACGACCGCCGCAAATGTCGCGACCAGAACGGTGAAGAACCATGGGCGTGCGGCAATTGTGATTGCAGTGCGAGGTTGGAGCAGCGGCTGAAAGCTACGGGCGCGCCTTTCCTGGAGTCGCTCGGCCAGGCAAAACAATAGCTGCCAACCATGCCCCACCAAGTCTCGAGCACTATCGGCGCAGCCGCGCAAGTATTTTTCCGGGACGGCTACCGAATGTCCACCTCGTGAAAGCCAAAGCCCCGCAACATGCTTGAGATCGTGGCTCGCGCATTGTCGGCAGCGGTTTTTAGAATGCCATCCTGCAGCGCGGCTTGCTCCAGCTGGCGTTCAGCCTCTTCGCGGACTTCGCTTTCGAGATTGGGATCCGGAGAAGAGAACAACCCCGTGTCGCGAGAATATACCCTTGTCCTCGCATTATCGACTCGCGTGCTGAAGACTTCGGCCGTCGGCAGGTGAATCAAAACCTTCTGCCCTTGTATCTGGACATCGCCGGGCCTTAGACCAGCGAGATTGATGCCCCCCACCACTTCTCCATGAACCACCAGCAGCAGCCGGTCCCCCGCCAGAAATTTAGGCAGATAAGCATTGGGGTGCTCCCCCGAAATAATTTTATCCATCGTATAGCTCACGGTTTCCAGACGCTGAAGCTGCTGAATTTGACGAACGACCGTGGGCTGATCCACATTGATCCGGATGTGTCCGCCGCCCAAAATGCCCATCAGGTGCGACAAGCCGAAGCCGGTCGACAACCACAGAGTTCCTGCCAATAAGAATGCAAGAATCACACCCAGGAAAATGCCAACGATCAAGGAGGGTATAGTCCTCGACGGCACTTGAACCCGGCGAAGTTCTGATTCTTCGGCGTGCACTGAATTGTTAGTCGCCATCTGTTTCGCTACCCTTTAGTGTAGCCGAAGGCAAACGAGCGCGCTCACAGCCGGAATTGCGTTACGTCCGCGCAAGCAGGGTACTGGCGAGAGTGACCGCTCAGCACGAATGCCTCTGGGACGAGAAGCTCTGCCGGAGTTTTATCTGTGGCAATTGTGCGAAGTCGAGCAGCTCGGTGCAACCTACCATCTGCAGCGTGAAAATTGGTGCGGAAGAATGGATTTGAACCGTTCGAGAATGCCTAGAATGGTGAGCGTGCTTCGAAAGCCCGTCTCCAGATCTCGTGTTGATCTCGTGCCCCGCGAGGTCGTGGCTCATCGTCACACCATTCTTCTCGTCGTGAACTGTGGCTGGCAGCTCCGAGTGCTGTATTTTGCGCCTCAATAGTAAGCGTCTGAGCAACACACCTGTTCCAGGGAGAAGGTTTGTGTTGACGTTTCCGGATGAGCGCGGAACAGAAGGTTTCATCCCACAAATGACGTACACGCACGGAAGTTCAGGAGTTAGTGGCGGCATTCATTAGCAGTGGTATGCGGCGGAGCGAGTTTTGCCGCAGTCGGCGGTTGAGCCTCGGTACGCTGAATCGGCACCTAAAAAGGAGCAACGCTGGCAGAGAAAGAGCCCAGCAGCTTCTTCGGCCGGCCGGTTGGTGCCGGTGGAGTTGGCCGCCAGGAAGTTGCCGACCCAGTTTCACAACTTTTTACGCCTTTTTACGGCTGTTTGACACCTACTCTGTCTGAGCGAACTATGGTTGTTCCGGGCTGATCCAAGAAAACGAGTAAACGCCCGGATCAGGAGTCCGGGATCAAGATGAAAGCGAAACAACCCAGAAGCGCACGCAGCCGGTTGATACTGACGATGGAATTGGCTGTAATCTTGCCTGCTGCCACCCTGGTCCTCCTGAGTGCCAGACACTTGCAAACCATCCAGCGTGATCGCGCGGTTGAAGCGGCCATCCAGCGCGACTTCAGTCAGGTCCTGGCCATTTCCGAAAAACAGATCAATCACAAAGCATACGAACTGATGGACGATATTCGCAACGAATTTCCAGTGCCGGGTGAGGCTTGCAGTGAGACCCTGGATAGAATTCTCGGCGCTCATCCGTATGTTGCCCATTTGATGCTCTACGATCCCGAGCATGGATTCGTTATGCGTTCGCGGCCTGACCGGCTAAAGAATGATCCTGGTTTTCGTGAGGAAGCCGAGCACGTGTCCAAGATGATGGAGGGTTGGTGGAAACTGGAGTATGACGATTTCTCGAAGAAGCTGACGAAAATGGATGAGAAGGGAACGCCTTATTACTTCGATGGAGAGTGGATGCCGCGCGGCGATAAGCATGTCTATACGTCCACCGCGATCTTCCTAAGGACCGACAAAGAGACGGGAAAGGCCGCCATCGCCGCCATCACCTTTGACGGGGACTACCTGCGTGATCAATTTTTCCCGCAGACTCTCGACCAGGTTATGAGCCGCAATGTGGCCGAAGAGCAAACCGATAAGAATGCGGTGATCATGGTTCGCCCTAAGAGTGACTCCACTCCCATTGCCTATTGCACAGGATGGGACGGCGGCAATGCCGAGGTGGAGCGCAACATGGAGAGCGTATTCCCAGGGTTGGTCCTCGGCATGAAGTTGCGTGGTACTACTCTGGCGGCCATGGGAAAGCATTTCATGCACACCAGTGTTTTGACGCTGGGCGGCCTCTCGTTCCTTTTGGCCGGCGGAATTTACCTTACCTATCGCAACGTGAGCAAAGAAATGGCGCTGGCCAGGCTGAAGTCGGATTTTGTCTCCAATGTCTCCCACGAATTGCGCACGCCGCTCTCGCTGATTCGGTTGTACGCCGAGACCCTGGAATTAGGCCGACTCACCAGTCCGGAGAAACACCAGGAGTATTACTGCATCATTCGCAAAGAGAGTGAGCGTTTGACCGCGCTGATCAATAACATCCTTGATTTTTCGCGCATCGAGGCCGGCCGCAAAGAATATGACTTCCGCGAGACCGACATGCGCGAACTGGTGCGCAACACGCTGGAATCCTACCGTTATCAGATTGAGCAGCACGGCTTCACCTTGGAAGAGAAGATCGGTGACGTGCCCCCGTTGCGGGTGGATCGCGAAGCCGTGGCCCGCTCACTGGTCAATCTGGTCAACAACGCGCTCAAATACTCGCAAGACCGCAAGTACATTGGAGTGAACCTGTACCGGGAGAACGGATCAGTGAAGCTGGAAGTCATTGATCACGGGATTGGCATACCGCCTCACGAACAGAGCAAGATTTTTGAGAAGTTCTATCGCGTTGGTGATCCGCTGGTCCACAACACCAAGGGGAGCGGGCTGGGGCTTTCACTGGTGCAGCATATTGCGAAGGCACACGGTGGTGAGGTCGTGGTGGACAGCGCACCCGGCGCAGGCAGCAAATTCACCATTAGCCTTCCGGTGAATCCGGCAGAGAACAACGGCACAGCAGCTTCGGCATGAAGTCTGGGTAGGAGGAAGTCGCAGTGGCATCCATTAATACCGTAGCTAAGCTTCAAGTCGGAAAAAACAAATCGGGAGAACCTGATATGTCCAGAATCCTGATCGTCGAGGACGAACCCAACATGGTGGCAGGTCTGCGTGACAACTTCGAGTTCGAAGGCTATCAGGTGATCACCGCGCCAGATGGCATCGCCGGTTTGGAGCGCGCGCTGAGCGAGGCTCCGGACTTAGTCATTCTCGATGTCATGATGCCGCGAATGAGCGGTCTGGATGTTTGCAAGCAGCTAAAGAGCAAGCGGCCCTCGATCCCGGTCATTATGTTGACCGCGCGAGGACAGGAAATAGACAAGGTCGTTGGACTTGAACTGGGCGCCGACGACTATGTAACCAAGCCGTTTTCCATTCGCGAGCTGCTTGCCCGCGTCAAAGCCGTACTGCGGCGCGCACAGACTGTCCCAAAAGAACAGGAACGCGTCTCATTTGGCGATGTGGAGGTAAATCTGCGCAGTTGCCAAGTCGCGCGCGGCGGCAAACCACTGGATTTCTCCTCGAAGGAGTTCGAGCTACTGAAGTACTTCCTTTGCCACCAAGGGGAAACCCTGAGCCGAGATCGCCTGCTTGAGGAAGTCTGGGGCTATGACCGTTTTCCCACCACGCGCACGGTTGATGCGCACATCGTCCACCTACGGCAAAAGATCGAGCCCAAGCCGGAAGAGCCTCGCTTCATTCTCACGGTGCACGGCACTGGTTACAAGTTTGTAAGTTGATCAAGCCTGCTATTAGGAGATCGCTTGTCGAGCGTTGCACAAATTCGCAGCCGGTATCAAAACACGAAGAGGACTGACTTCGCGGCAACGACTCGAACGGCTGGCCGACCTCGCCATCGTGCACTCGAAGATCAGCTGGCTAGCTTAAAGCGCGAGCACGACGATCTGCGCCGCGCCATGTACGAAGCCGCCCAGGTGCAGAGAAGACTCTGCGGTCCGCGTCATCTTCGCGCCGGTCCTTATGAGTTCGCCAGCGAGATCTTCCCAGTGCGTCATCTCTCCGGCGACTTCATCACCCTAATGCAGATCGAAGGCGACCTTGTCTTTGCGATCGGTGACATCGCCGGCAAAGGTCTCATGGCAGCGATGTGGTTTACCGATGTCATCGGAATGATTCGCCGGCAAATGACTACGGTCGGCGACCCCGCGGCTGCTCTATCCGCTGTCAATCGCGATCTGCTGCTCACCGGTCTCGAAGTCCCTTTGGCCACACTGTTCCTGGCTCGCGTCAATCTGGAAAACGGCGAGCTTACCTATTGCAACGCGGGGCATCCTCCCGCCCTGCTGCTTCGGGAAAATAGTGAAGTCGAAGAGCTTCGCGCCGGTGGACCAGTTCTAGGAGCGCTTTCCGCGGCCTCGTTCGCGAACGGTAGCGAGCGACTTTGCCCTGGCAATACGCTGCTTGCTTACTCCGACGGAATACCAGAGTGCAGGAATGAATCTGGGGTTGAATTCGGAGCCAAAGGCTTACTGAATGCTGCGCGGACATTTTCAGGGTGTAAGCCGAGCGTCATGCTCTTTTCTGTGCTGGCTGCAGTCGAGGACTTCGCCGGAAGCCGGCGTCGCGAAGACGATGTCGCGTTGGTCGTGTTGCACCGATTCGGCAGCTACAAAAAATATTGATCGGAGACCTGCTTGTCTGAAGCGAACCAACTCCGCCGCATAGCTGACCACGTAAATGACGCCGCGGTATTGTCATCTGTATCTCCGACCGGAGAAAACCGCTCCAGTCGCGTAGATGACGCGCCGCTGATTCGGGCAGCGCAACAGGGCAGTGCCGCAGCTTTCGAGCAACTCGTCCAGCGATATGACCGGGCGGTCCTCCGCCTCACTCTTCATCTAACCGGCTCGGAGCAGGATGCCCAGGACATTTATCAGGAAGCGTTCCTGCACGCCTATACACATTTGACTGGCTTTCGTTTCGAGTGCTCGTTTTATACTTGGATCTATCGCATCGCCACGAATCTCTGCCTCGATTATCTTCGGCGTAAGCGCACCCGAAGCCGCGAATTGACCACTACAATTGCCCCAGACGGAGAGGAGCGGGAAATCCTCGACCGAATACCCGATCAGAGCGCGGGCGCGAGTCCCGAGCGCAATCTCGCAGGTCGCATACTTCGGGAGCACATCGTTCGTGCTCTGAGCCAGCTCTCACCACGCGAGCGTATGGTTTTCGAACTAAAGCATTATCACGGCTTAAAGCTGAGAACTGTGGCCGGAATTCTCAAGACCACCGAAGGCACTGTCAAGAACACGCTTTTTCGCGCCACCCATAAGCTCCGCTTACAACTGTGCGACAACATTCACATTTGAGCGCGTCTCTGCCGTGAACTAGGCGGATTCATTCCGGTTTGCCGACATTACCGATCCGGGTTATAAAAGACTGCGGCGTTAGCCGGGAGCGACACTTCCCTCGATAAGAACGGCTGTTCCAGACGAAGGATTTGCTCGAGTGAAGGTAAGGGTGCTACGTAACCACAGATCTCGAGAGCAGAAAGTGGAGCGACGATGAGAACGGAATTGCTGCGATTCAACGGCGCTGTCGAGCGAGATCCAGCCATCGATGCGTGGATGAAAGAGCATGCAGGTGGATTGGGCGCCATCGCGCATCAGTGGTTTGAGGTGATGCGAAAATGCGGGGACGAAGTCCGAGAGCTTTTGCATGACGGCTGTCCGGTTGCATGTCTGGGAGATGCGCCCTTCGGCTACGTCAACGTATTCACATCGCACGTAAACGTGGGGTTCTTTCACGGAGCAGCGCTGCCGGATCTGGCACGCTTGTTGCAAGGCACCGGCAAGTTCATGCGCCATGTGAAGCTGAGACCTGGAACAGCCACAAACGCCGCAGAGCTGGGTAGGCTCATCGATGCGGCGTACGCGGATATAAAGGCGCGCGTCGAAAACGGCTAGCTCAGAGAAACGCATTGGGAGGCCGTCGCGTCCCGATCTGAGAGGGGGCGTGGCTGACAACAAAGAGTTTTAGGTGTTTCAAGTGAGTCTCGCCAGGCTTCGCTTGAGTGGTGGGAATTCCGATGTGATGGTAGCGGCGCATTGTTTTTCGCTCTCCGCGGAATTGGCACAAATTCTATGCTGTCGTTACTGCGTTTGAAACCGCGCCCTCGTGACCGGACTTTTGAGGCACGAAGTCAAATTGTACTTCACTGGTTTTGGCATAAGGCAGATTCGCAATGCATGACGGGCTAACCGGCAGCAATCCGCCCTGAACAAAGGGCCAAAGATTGGCCTCCTGAGAATTTGCTGATCGAGTGGCGAAGTCGCGCTGGCTGCAGATTCCATCTGTCAACCATGTGTTTGCTCTGACACTTACCCCTCAATACGGAGTCAGCGAGAGTTCCCAGTACGTGGCCTTTGCAGGTGTCAACGAAAAGTTTTCTGCTTGAAAGATTAAGTGCATAGGCAGAGGCCCGCGATCTCCGCCACCCAGAGGGTCATTGCCGGCCGCGTAGGCGGAAATATTGAGGGGCAAGTTCGAATTCTCAACTCGTATTTCCAAGGATTTTCCTTCTGCTATCAGCCGATCAAGTCTGGTGCCTTGAAGATAGGAGGTTTCGAGATGATCATAGCGGCTGGGAATGGCAAACCAAAGACGACGGACGTCTAAAGACTGGGATGCCGTAAGCGATTCTGTTCTTTGAAGAGTGTTTCCCCGAAGGGTCCAAGTCACTTCCGAGACCAGGCCGGGATCCACAAAAACTCCGGCTTTCGTGCCGACAACCACCCAGCGTTTCCAGACGGCACTGACGCTTTTGCCATCGGCGGCAGGCTCGATGCCGTCCGCGCCGTCCACAGCGGCGATGGTCCGGCCATCTTCCAATTCCAGGAACGGAACCAGACATGGATAAAGCTTCTCCACCGGGACCGCCAAGCCGGGAAATCCATCCGGCACGGGTTCATAGTCGGAGGTCGCAGCCTTTGGTCCAGTCACAAACGGCAATACGAAATGTAGACTCCCCTGGCGAACAATCCAGACTCCGGACTTGCGTCCGGGTGCGTTGTGAAAGAATTGAAAACGAGCGACATCGCTGAGGCTGGGTCGGGAGGGAAAGGTCTTCACTCCCTCTTTTTCGAGAGCCTGCATGAACCTCTCGTTGGCGGCGATCGTTTTTGAAAGAAAGGTTGTGGTTTGTTGCCATTCGCGCTCCCTGCTGATGTAGGCATAGTCGCCTCGGCCGAAAGCGAAAACAGAGAGCAAGTGCGTCTGATCGTTGAAGTCGTTTCTCAACCACGACCAGGCGGCAAAATAGGCGGATGCCAACTGAGAAAGCGGCGCCGGCCGGAACTCGTGGTGACACCCGAGAAAAGCGCTGATCTCCAGAGTGTCCATATAGCTAATTGCCCCAAGGCTTCGCCCCCAGGAGTAGCCGTAGCCATCCTCGGAAAGCAAATCCCACCAGAGCTTCATCTGCTCCTGCAATGAGGGCGCGATTATCTTCATAATGTCCTGGCGGCCGGCGAGTGCTGCCGCATCGTAGATCGCTCTGGCGTATTCGTTGGAGTAACGATCGTATCGGCCTGTCGGCAGCGCATCGTCGGCAAACAACGCGCCGTCCGTGAACTGTTTGGCGGCCCGGTTCAGCAGGTCGTCGAGAGCGGTGCGGTCCTTGTTAGGCCCTATGTTGACTCCGAGTTGGTAGTCGATCGCCGCGATCCGTGCAGCCACACCGAAATAATTCTCTGGAAGGTTGATTAAAGTATGAGTCTTTTCATCATAGAACCGACCGGGGTCCAACAACTTTCGGTACGATTGCCTCTCTTCGGGAGTCAAGCTCAGCCACAGGGCATTCTGATTCAGATCGGTTCCGAAGCTCTGCAAAGCCATTGCCGCGTAGAGCTGGGCCCAGGACTTTCCTCCGTGGCGCAGTTCAATCTGCGCCATCCTTCCAATCATTTCAGGAACGTCATGCCCCGCGATTGTGCTCGTCCCAAAATATTCTGAGAAGGCGCCGAGTGTGCGCATGAACGTTCCCCAGGAGAATTCTCCGGTCGTCAGCGCTCCGACCACACGCTCCGGAGGAGGATCAAGAGTCTTGATGTCAGTAACGTGTGCGGTCACTTCTCGCTGGAGAAAGCCTCGAATCTGCCGATTGAGATCGGCGACGTCGATTTGCGAAGTGGCGGGCTGCGGCTGCGCCAACGAGCTACTTGCGACCAGCAATCCGAAAAGAATCGGGACAACTTGCCGGGCAATGTAAGGTCTGGTTTCTCGCGAAAGAGAACGAAGTGTTGCTTCAGGCGTCCGCAGGGATGAGCGTGCCCGGGTCACGGTTTCACCGAACGAATGGAACTCTCATCGCGCTTGTGCTGCTTGAGCCACAGCAGGTCTTCCAGCAAGTAGTATTGCCCGTAGATCAACATGGCATCATTGGGGCGGAGGCTGCAGCCATGACGCAAAAGCCCCGGCGGAGTTTGATCATCGTCTCCGACGGGGGTTAAATACCCGTCGATGAGCGATTGCACGATTCGTTCTCCCGCTTCCCGATAGCCCTTGGCGCGTGCGCTATCGGTTGTAACAAGGGAAAGACGGAATAATCCTCCCGCGATAATTCCAGCTGCCGAAGAGTCGCGATTGCGAAAGCGGACGCCTTCGTCGTCAAAGTCGTACCACGGCACGAGGTCGCCCGGCAGGTTCTCGATGGCATAGTCCGCTACCCGCTGGGCAGTCGTCAGGAACAACGGCTCATGCGTCTCCGAGTACGCCGACGAGAAACCATACAACGCCCAACCGAGTCCTCGTGACCATGTGGTGTCGGCGCCAAAGCCTTGATGGGTGTGGGCAAAGACCCGCTGTCCCGATGCTGCGATATTCGCAAGCGGAAGGTCCCCATCCTTGGCCACGCCATGCACGATAAAGTTTTGCCTATTGTCGCCGGGGTTGTAATGTACGGACTGAAACACGGATCCATCGGGACGGACATACCATTCTGCAGTACGGAGGGCGTGCTTCCTGGCGATCTCCTTCCACCGCTTATCTCCCGTTTTGTCGCTTGCCCACCAGAGCAACTGCAGATTCATCATCGTGTCAACGATCGTGTCGTCCCCGTTCTCGCCCCACGATGGAATCAGCTGCGTTTTCGGGTTGAAGAGTTGTTCAAGCCGCTCGGCAGCGCGAAGCGCGCTGGCGCGAAACGTGTCATCGTGGGCCAAATCAAATCCCATCGCCGAGGAGTAGTAGTACAAGAATCCTGCGTCATGATTTTGCTGCGACTCCTGACCGTTCAGCTTCGATCCCCAGGATTCCGCCCATTTGCGATACTTTTCCTCATGGGTCGTGGAATATAGCTGCCAGAGCTCTCCCGTCCAGAAACTTCCCGTCCAGAAATATCCGTTCTGCTTTTGCCACTCGGCGGTCTTATTGTCCGCTTCCGTGAAAAATCCCAGGCCGGAATGAGAGGTCATTGGTTCGGACGCCGTCTGAAGAATGGGCTCCCATTGCAAAGCGGTGCGGTCGATAGCCTGGCGCAACAGTTCGAGGGCTTGCTCCACCGTTTTGGTTTTGTGGGGGACCAAAGTATCGGCAGGCGCTGGCGCGCTGCTCGGCGCGGTCGAGACGATGCGAATGCCTGTTGGCTCCGCCATGCGTTCGGCCTGTTGCTTCACTGCGCTGAGGAATTCTTCCCGGCTTTTGATGGCTTCGGAAGGAAGAATCAACGATTGATGCGGTCCCTCCTCTTTTTGGTTTCCGTGACCGACTCGGCGATTCGATCCCTCCTGGTCCCAAGCGGCAATCGCGTACCAGGATTGAGAGCCGTCACTTAGCTTAAAGTCAATGAAGTGGTTCTTAGCGTCGTCTCTGAATGCGGCGTGAGGCGCCAGCGTGACAATCGCGAGACCCAACTGCTGTCCGGAGATCGCTTCCGTCGCGGTTGGTCCTGGCGCGACGACCTGCTCTCCCCAAGTGGCCAGCCAGTGCGCCCGTGAATTTTGCCCAGAGGTCACTGGTTCGATTCCAAGTTTCGCGGGCAACCCGGTCACGAACTCGAAGTCATTCGCGGAGTTCGCAAAAATCGTGTGCGTGAAGCCTCGTTCTCCGGCCCACTGCGTGATTCGCGAGCGCAGGTCGATGATTTGTCCGCGAGCGTTCCAGCCATCGTATTCCAGCTCCACCATAGTCCGCACCGGTCCACTCGCAATGATTCGCCATTTCCGCTCTTTAACTTCGGCGACTTTGATGACCTTGCCATCCACGAATCCCGCGACCGCCCCGATTCCGATGGCGTCGCCGACCTTATAGATGTCGCGTCCTTCCGGGGATTCGTCGTGATAGGTGTAGTCCGGGGATGCGTACATCGCCAGTTGTAGGCTGGGCCTGCGTTTGCCGTAGAGATCGATGGCGTTCCGAGAATCGAAATAGACGCGGAACGCGACGCGCTCCGATTCCCATCCTAGGCCTTCAATCTTCCCGCTGAACAGCGCTGCGGTTCGTTGCTGGTAATCGCTCCGCAAACGCCAGATGCGTTCCTGATCGCCATAGGAGACAGTAACAATGCGTGTCTGATGCGGCGCAAGATCGACTTGAAACGCCAGTTCGTCCCCTTTGCCGTCTCCATCCAGATCGTCGACTTGTGAGGGAAGCTCTTCGGTCCGCAATGTGGATGCGTCTTGCTCCGGTGTACTGGCATCGCTTGCGGTCACGATCAGGGCGCCGGGGGTGAAGTCAGGCGCAATTGTGCGTATCTGTGCGATGGGAATGACGATATCGGCGGCATTTCGCGGACGGTCGCTAGGGTTGGAGACAGCGACTTTGATGTTTTTGATTTTCTGGGCAGCCTGCGCTGGGAGTGCGCAGAGAAACGGAATGATCCACAGCGCTGTCAATTTCTTATGCATAAGATCCGACGTTCTCCGGTTGCGGCAAAAGGCAAAACAAATGCAGGTCAGGCAATGTAATCTTCTCTGCACGGCGTAAAAACATCGATCACCAGTGAATCCTCGATCGCGGCGGCACCGTGTTCCAAGCCGCCGCGAACCACGAATGTGTCTCCTGCTTGAACGTAGAACGCGGTGCCTTGGCACGTAACCCGCAGATGACCGTGCACGACATAGACAACCTGGTCGTGCGGGTGGCTGTGCACCTTACCAATCCAACCTTTCACCATTTCATGTTCAGCAACAAATAGCTTGTCGTTGTATGCCAGCACGCGGCGCTTCAGACCACTCTCCGGTTCCGATTGCTTACCCTTGTCGTGCGGTACTACGACAAGGTCCGGAAATGTTTTTGCCTGCGGTTGCATTCGCTTCCTCCCATGCGGCAGGCCTGAGCGACTAGCGGCGCTCAGGCCGCGATGCCATTCCGCGCAGCCTTCACCAGTTCGATGAATTTGGCGGCTAAGCCAGAAATAACTTCGGCTTTGCGCGCCTTGAGCGCGTCCTTCAGGATCAACTCCCCGCCCACTCCGAGCGCTGCAGCACCGGCTCGAATGTAGTCTGTTGCCGTTTCCAGATTGACTCCCCCTGTCGGAACAAGAGGAACCTGCGGTAGCGGTCCCTTCAATGCCTTGAGGTAAGTTGCGCCTCCCACGTTGCCGCAGGGGAACACTTTTACGAAATCAGCTCCGGAGCTCCACGCCGCCATCACCTCAGTTGGGGTGAGCGCGCCGGCCATAACGAGCAAGCCCAGATTTTTGGCCTCGACTACAGTGGCTTTATCAAAACCCGGAGTGACCAGAAACTGAGCGCCGGCATCCGCACATTGGCGCGCCATCATTTTGTTGAGGACTGTTCCCGCGCCGACCAGTACTTCCGGCATGGTCTTTGCCAGTTCGGAAATCACCTCCGGCGCTCCAGGCACGGTCATGGTTATTTCCACGATCGGAATGCCCCCTTGGCAAACGGCGTCCGCGGCAAAGCGGGCTTCCTGAGAAGAAGAGGCCCGGATCACCGGCACGATCCCAATGCGCTCAATTTGATCGCGTACATCTTGCTTTTTCATGGAATGAATCCTCACTGACCAAATCCCAACGGCATCCGACTTTTGGCTTGATGCTAAGAGACATAGTTTCCTCAGCGCGCCAACCAGCCTCCATCGACGGCAAGGATGTGCCCATGAACGTAGTCACTGGCCGATGAACACAGGAATATTGCGGCGCCGGTGATGTCGTCTGCGGCGCCCCATCTGCCGGCAGGAATTCGCTCGAGAATCTGGCGGCTGCGGACTGGGTCGTTTCTCAGCATTTCGGTGTTGTCCGTCGCCATGTACCCCGGCGCAATTGCGTTTACATTGATCCCCTTCGAGGCCCATTCGTTTGTCAGCGCTTTCGTTAGTTGTGCGACACCGCCTTTCGCTGCCGCATAAGCGGGAACTAGAATTCCTCCCTGGAAGGCGAGAAGGGACGCAATGTTCAAGATTTTTCCGCCCTTTCCCCGTTCGAGCATGTGACGTCCGGCTAGTTGCGACAGGCGAAAAACCGCCGTCAGGTTCACGGCAATCAATTCGTCCCAGAATTCCGCGGGATATTCCGCAGCGGGCGCCCTTCGGATCACGCCAGCGTTGTTCACCAGAATGTCGACTGAGCCAAACTCCGCGATTGTTCTCTCGACAAGGTGGGCGGGCACCTTCGGGTCCGCCAAGTCTCCGGAAACATAGAATGTCTTGCGACCCGATGCAAGGATCGCGTCGCAGGCGGGACCTGGATTGGGATCTCGCCCGTGGCAACCTACGTTTGCTCCAGCCATCGCCAAACCTACGGCAATGGCAGCGCCCAATCCTTTGTGTGATCCGGTTACGAGAGCGTTCTTGCCGGTTAATCGGAAGGAATTCAGTTGAAATGATTGGAGGCTCATCGATTCAACTCTCGCCGATCCGCGCGGGTAGGAGCTTGGGACTTAGAAGATGTATGAACAGCAACGCGATCAGATAGGCTGATGCCGCTATGAAAAAAGGAACCATGTAGCTTCCCGTCCACTGCAGCACATGGCCTACGATTTCGGCGATCAGCATTCCGCCAATCGCCCCGGCCATGCCTCCAATTCCGACAACAGATGCCACCGCGCGGGATGGAAAAAGGTCGGACGAGAGCGTGAACAAATTTGCCGAAAAGCCTTGATGACCGGCGGCGGCAAGCCCAATCAGAACTGTAGCGGGCCATAATCCGGAAAGCCGGTAAACGCACGCAATTGGTACGACGCACAGCGCGCAGAGAAACATTGCCCATTTTCTCGCCGCGTTCACCGATATTCCGCGCCGAATCAAACTCGATGAAAACCAGCCGCCTGCGATACTTCCGAGATCAGATATGACATAAATGACCAGAATCGGCAGGCCGATCTGCGTGAGATGCAGGCCATGCATTCTCTGCAAATAGTCCGGGATCCAGAAAAGATAGAACCACCAGATGGGGTCAATCATGAATTTCCCGGCGGCAAACGCCCACATTTGCCGGTGAGGCAGAAGCTGGCTCCATTTGATTTTTCCAGCCGGTGCAACAGGGTCGCTTTGAATGTAGTTTCTTTCGCCGCTGGTGCAGTAGGGATGTTGTTCGGGATTTCGATAGAGCCATAGCCAGAGAATGAGCCAGGCAAAGCCTAGCGCGCCGGTTAGCAAGAATGCCCAGCGCCAGCCAAGATGTACGGCAATCCACGGTACGATGAGTGGCGTAACGATTGCGCCGATGTTGGTCCCCGCGTTGAAGATTCCGGTTGCCAGGGCCCTCTCTTTTCTGGGAAACCATTCCGCAACGCACTTGATGCTGGCCGGGAAGACTCCGGACTCACCGAATCCCAAGGCAGCTCGGGCTGCAACAAAACTGGGAAGTGAGAACGCGATCGCGTGGCCCATTGAGGCCAGGCTCCAGAAAACCATGGCCATGGCGTAACCCATGCGCGTGCCAAATCGGTCAATCAGGCGGCCGACAAAAATCATTCCCAGCGCGTAGGCCGCCTGAAAGGCGAACACGAGGTTCCCGTAGTCGATTTCATTCCAGCCGAACTCGTGCTGCAGCGGCCCCTTGAGCACACCGAGGACCTGACGGTCCATGTAATTCTTCGTCACCCCGAAAAATAAGAGCCCACAGATGACCCAACGGAAGTTTCCCGCGAAGACGCCTCCGCTCCGTTTGTCAGTCGACGAAGATGCGGAAGCATCACCCGGTCCGCCGGACTCCGCTGCGACGATCAAGTTCTGATCCGCCATTGCTTTTGACTGCTTCCTGGCTTTTACCCGGCCGATTATTTCCGTGCCGCATCCAGGCCTGAACCGATTTGTTGAAATTCGGGTTGGACGTTAACCACACCGAATTGCCGGTCTTCGACTTCTCTGTGCGCGGCCATGGCCCAGAGAAAAGCGATCCGATGTCCCGGCACGGATACATTGGGATGATAGCCGTTGGGCATCAACACGGCATCACCGTCGCGCACCGCGGTCACCAACTCCGGATTGTGAGTGTCGTTGTATACCAACTGAAGGCCATAGGCTGGCTCCGGCATGTCGAAGTACACATACATCTCCTCCAGCATTTTGGCGTGCTCATGGGGCGGCCAGCTTGTCCAGTTTCCTGGATCGGAAGAGGTGAAACCTGCGATCAGACGGCCCGCTTCCACATTGTTGGCAATCAGCACGTTCAACTCGCGTCTGGAGCCGGGGTTCCCGGTGACAAATTTCATGCCGGGGTCTTTGGCTACGTCGGCGTAGCGAACGACTTTCAAAGAGTATTTCCCTTTGACGCCGGCCGAGAACTCGGCGAAATCCACGGTTGTCTTGGTCGACACTTCGATGGCGGAATCGCGGGGTATGTAGATGGCGTCGAATTGTCCCAAATTGTATTCGTTTCCCGCGATCTTCACCGTGCCGTTTCCTGCCAGGCATATCAGTCCTGTTTCCTGCGTTCCGTTGGAGAAGGACACAAGTGGTTTGGCAGCGTCCAAAATGATGCGACCGTAGGAGAGATGGCGCATTGTGCTATTTGCTGGTGTCACGGCAAGATGACGCCCGGTCTGAGCGTTGGTTTTGCGAAACACCATTTTTTCGATTGGAACTGCAGACTGCGTACTCATGGATCACTCCTTCTTGATTCCACCTAATCCTGAAAATTACAGGAGCGAAGACCCGCTCTATCTTCCCTCTTGCTCCGCCCTACACTCGAAACGCAAAACCGCAGCGCTGCAAAACTTGAAACCCAATCACTGCTCTAGAAGGTGAACCTCGCGCCGATCTGGATCAGGCGGGGGCTTGCGGCAGAGGTGACTTGGCCGTTCAAGGCGGACTTCAGGTTCGCCGTGGGCGCATTCAGGCTGACCAGGTTGAAGGCATTGGTGGCCTCGCCGCGGAGCTGGAATGTGAATCGTTCGAAGCGGAAGTCGCGGAACACCCCCAGGTCGATATCGCGGTAACCTGGCGCGCGCAGATAGTCGCGCGGAACGTTGCCGTCGGCTCCGCCAGAGCCGATGCCGCCTGGCACCCCTGCGCCGTTTTGAGTGAACGCTGCCGTGTTAAACCACTCCTGCGCGGCTTTAAAGCGGCTTCTGTGAGGATCGAGGAATGCGCTGACTCCCGGAACCGCAAAGTCGGGGCGGTTCGCATTGGCGCTGTCGAAGTTGTTGTTCGTGCCGCTCAAGATATTCAAAGGCGCGCCGCTTTGCAGGGAGACAATCGGCGAGATCGTCCAGCCATTGAGGACCTGCCTGATGAGGGAGTTGGAACCGCTGTAGTACTCGAGGTTCCACAGGCCGGAGATGCTTGCCACATGCCGGCGGTCGTTGTCCGTTGGACCCCTTTCCTCCCGCAGATTGTCGAAATCCTGGGCGACTGCCTGACCGATCGCCGACTCATTGACGCTCTGGAAGGAGTGGCTGAAGACATAGAAGCCGTTGATCATCAGGTTGCGGGTGAGGGGTCTGCTGGCTGAGATCTGAAGCGAGTGGTACGACGCGGTCTCGTTGGATTCGTCGTAGGTGACCTGGCCCAGGACGCCTGGATCGTAGGGACGGCGAGCGTTGATGCTGGCCTGCGATGTGCTGGACCCGGGGGCATAGGGAGCATAGTTCTTGTCTATCATAAACGGCAGATGATGCGACAGGGTGCCGACATAGGCGACGGTGAGGCTGACATTTTTGGGAAATTGGCGCTGAACAGCCGCGTTGAGCTGGTAAACCAGTGGCCATTGATAGTTTTCCGCAATGGTTTCGATGCTTGCCGCGGGCAGAAATCGGGGGCTCGCAGGACTGTAGCGGTAAGGGAATGGGTCTCCGTTGGGGAACGACGCCGGATTCCCGTAGACGTTGGAGAGCGAAGCGATGGAGTTGAAGGTTTGCCGGATGGCAAAGGGCTGCGCATTGGCAGGCTGGTTCCATTCATTGGCGCTGACGCTGCCGTAGAACATGCCCGCGCCCGCGCGGATCGCCGTCTTGCCGTCTCCAAACGGGTCCCATGCGATACCGACACGCGGGGAAATGTGATGCAGCCGGTTATCGGCGATGCCGCGCGGTACACCCGAGTCTCCGGGGAACAGCATCCCCAGAGGCGCAGAGGGAACCTTGGTGGATTGCACGCCAGGAACAAACGTCGCGGTGAGGTTCGAAGACTCGACTGGGGACAATTGCACGTCATACCGCAATCCGAGGTTTAGCGTGAGTCTGGGGAGAACGCGATAGTTGTCCTCGAGAAAACCTGCAAAATACCAGCCGCTCAAGAGCCCATGGTAGGGAGTGTCTTGCTCCATCGTGCCCACCTGACCGGTGACAAAGTCGGACAGTGCATTCCCGGTGCTCGTGGGAGCCGAGGAGGCAAAATTGAAGATGCCGAAGTTGTCCAGGTTGCCGACGATCATGTCCTTTTCGAGCGACAGCTCGCCGCCGAAATTGAGTGAGTGCTTCCCCCTGATCAGGCTGACCATGTCACGGAGTGAGTACAAGTCCGTGTCGCTGACAGGTCCGGCCAAAGCGCCGCCCGCGCTGAAGTAGCCGGATACGATCAGATCGGGCAGGGTTTTGGGCCCCTGGGTGGTGAAGGTCGATCCCAAATCGTCGAGGCCTATACCGGCCGGGAGGTTGACGCGACCGCCCGCCACGCGAGTGAAGGTAAACCAGCCCTGGTTGACGGTCGCTGGGCTGAGGGTGTGAATGTCGCTCATATTCACCACCTGTTGCGTCGCAGACGACTGGTTGATCGTATACGGGAAGGGGCCGCTGGTGGAGGCGTTGCCGGAAGCGCCTTGCGTGGTCTTCAGGTAGAAGTAGCTGACCGCAAGGCGGTCCTTATCCGAAAGGACCTGATCGTATTTGCCAAGATATTCGTTCTCGTTGGTGGGGCCGGTAAAGAAGCCAGCATAGCTGTTGTTTGTCGGATTGGTGGGCAGCGGGACGTACTTGTTCATGATATTGGCGGCTGTTTTGTCCAACAAGCTGGACGGGACGCAATTGGGTTTAGCGGTGGCGCAGTTGGGGGAACTGTTGGTTCCATCCACCTGCACCTTCGTAGTCTTGGAGGTGCCGGGCATGTAAACCTTAAAAGAGTCTGCCGTGAAGTCGCCCTCGCGCTCAGCGGTTGTAGGTACCACAGCGCCAGTGAGCTGTTGTCCGACGACCTGCCGCAGGCCGCCGTAGCTGAGCAGGAAGAAGGCCTTGTCGCGCTTAACCGGGCCGCCGACGACACCGCCAAACTGGTTGCGGTGGTAAGGCGGATTGAAGGTCGAATTCCAGGGCGTGTCGTTTAAGTCGGTGTTCCGGTTGAACTCAAACAAAGAACCATGGATCTGATTGGTGCCCGACTTCGTGATCGCCGTGACCACCGCGCCCGACATCCGCCCATATTGAGCCGAGAAGTCGCTCGTTTCCACACGGAACTCCTGCAGTGCGTCCGGGTTGGGTAGCGGGTTGCCGTAGTTGCGCAGCCCGGTCATGTTGACGCCACCGTCCAGGTAAAAACTGACCATAGGAGTGCCGCCATCGATCCCTCCGTTAACCACGACCTGCGTCGATGGGAGGCCGATGACGAAATTTGGCGTGCCGCTGGGATTGCTGCTAGGACTGGCGCTGTTGGACTGCACGCCCGGGGTCAAGGAAAGCTCGGCATACGCGTTCCGGTTGACCAGGGGAAGGCCGATGATCTCAGATGGCTCGACGGTTCTGCCCAGCTCTGCAGAATTGATTTCTACCAGCGGTGGAGCTTCTGTGACCGTCACGGTCTGGCTCTGTACGCCGACGGATAGAGTGACATTCAGCGCCTGGGTCTGGTCGACGGTCATAACGACATTCTCCTGCACGAACCTCTTGAAGCCGCTAGCATTCACTTCCACCTTGTAGTTGCCCACCGGAAGGTACTGGATCAGATACGCTCCATCGATCGTGGTTGTGCTCGACCGCACAAGCCCGGTGTCGACATTGGTTGCTTTGATGGTGGCTGAAGTTACCACGGCGCCTTGCGTGTCTTTCACCGTTCCCGTGATCGTTCCGGTGATCTGCTGGGCGTGCGCATTGAGACCTCCGCAGAGGATGAGAATCAGCAGCCCGCGGAACGGCGTGCTCGCACCTCTCAAGAAATGTCTTGCCAATCTGCGTATTTTCATACAGCCTCCGAAATTGTTTTGCGGTTCCAAATCCTCTTCAAATTTCAGAACTTAAAGGTCAAGAGATTGCAGCAGGCAGGCCTGCCTTCACGCACTGCCGAGATTCTGCATCCTCCTTTCCCCAACAATTGGGATTTCGGCTTGCGCAGGACATCTCTGCGCGGCGGCCCGTGGCCTCGCGAGCCGTACCATAATATGAGACTTCATCCCATACTATGCCGAAACCCAAAAAAATCCGGCTTTCGCCGGAATTCGCTTCTTTCAATTTCCTAACCGATCACGCCTCGCATCAACTCCAACGCTTCGGGCCGATATCCGAACTCATACGAGAGATCCATGGCCGCCTGCATCACGGTCCTGCCAATTTCCGGCACTCTCTCCTGCGTCACTCGAAACGCCGGCCCGGAAACACTCAAAGCCGCCAACAGTTTTCCCTGGTCGCCTCGCACCGCCGCGCTGACACAGCGCAGGCCCAACTCTTTTTCTTCATTGTCAATCGCATATCCTCGGCAGCGGATTGCCTTTAATTCCGCCTTGAGCGCCGAGTTCGTGGTTATGGTGTTCGGGGTGATGGCCTTTAGCCCCCAGCGGCGAACGATCTGGTTCACCTCTGCCTCAGTCAACTCCGCGAGCATAGCCTTTCCCACCGCCGTGCAATAGGCCGGAGCGCGACTGCCCACCGTGCAAGCAGTACGCACGCTCTGCTGTGACTCGATCTTTTCGATGTAAAAGACTTGCCCTTCGTCGAGCAGGCAGAAGAAAACAGTCTCGCCAAGCTCGCGCTGTAACCGGTCCAGGTAGGGTTTTGCATGACGACGCAAATCGAGCCCGGCGATGGCCTTCGATCCCAACTCAAAGAGCTTAAGCCCTAGCCGGTAGCGCCCTGTGTCCGGGTTCTTGTCCACCAGGCGGTGCTGTTCGAGCACCATCATCAAGCGATGGGCCGTGCTCTTATGAAGCTTCAATGTCCTGCAAATCTCTACCAGGCTGCACTCGCCCGATCGACCGGCCAAAACCTCTAAAGCGGCCAAAGCGCGGTCAAGGACCTGTACCCGGTACGGTGATTTGCGTGTCTTAGAATACGGCACGTGTGCCATAATATGGCGCAGATTTCCCCTGTCAAGAGAAAAATTGATGCTCAGCAGAAAAAAAGCTGCTTGTCCTTACTCCTCAAAAAATATTCATCCCATTGGCAGTGTTTCTCCGGAGGGCACCATCTGACGCTGTTTCGTGCTCGGCGAACAAGCGATAACCTATACCTGCTGCAGATCGGTATCAGGGGCTGGATATCCGAGAATTCGCAGCATCACAACAATCTGGCCTTTGTGGTGAAACGCGTGGGTTATGACGTGCAACAAGATAAAAGCGGGACTCCGGAGTTCACCGCCCCAATCGGCTGGACGCTTTGCGAGCGTTGCGTTAAGTTGCTCTTCACTGAGATCGTTCAAATAAGTCCGCGTTGCCTCGCTTATTCGGCCCTTGGCAGCTAGCATTGCGGTCATCGTCGGGCAATCTTTTTCGTGCCAGCCGGCCAACGTCTTGTCCTGCAAATCGTGCACCCACCCTTCCTCACAGGTCAGGACGTGGACAAGTTGCTTCCACACCGACGAGTGGCCGAATCCGGGAATCGGCTTGTGATGCAGGCTATCCGGCACGGTTGCGACATGGCCGAGCAAAAGGTCGAGTCGCTCGTGCATTGCACCGTGCAACTCCGCGATTCCGGCTTTAGTGAACATGGCTCCAGACTCCGGCGCAGCGTTCGGGCAGCTGACTTAAGTGTGCTGCGAGCTCTTGATTCTCTACAGCTTGGCCCGGACACGCAAGCCGCATGATCCGGTCGGGCCTGTTTGGCCTTTAAGGCCGAGGCCCTTTTCAGGTTAAAAGCGCCAAACTCCAAAACCCGTCAAGCGGCCCCAAGCCTCCTGACGATGATTCATCAGCGCGGCGACGACGTCGGATAGTAGGTCGCCGGTGATGGGATCGATTACGCCGTTGAAGCAGGTGCCTTTGATTTTGCGGCTGGTGTTGAACGCGGTGGCGTCGCACATATCGGACTTCCCGGCGGAATCGTAGGAGTAATCGAATAAATAGCCGATGTTCACTCGGTTGGGGGCGTGCGGAGATGGTGGAACACTTTGTCCATGAGGGTGCCGATGACTTGCGGCCGGGTCATCGCGGGATAGACATGGTTTGCATCGGTTTTATCCGCCTGGCGGCGTAAAACTCCGCCCTTCAGAATGTTTGGCGAGCATAGTAGGTCTTCAGTTTTCGACAGGAATGCTTCGCATTACAGCTTCTTTGGGCAAATCAAGAGCTGGACGGTAGCCGCGAACCGCGAAATAGAGCACATAAAGGTGGCAGAGGAACGGAACCCAAAATGCATACCGAATACTGCTCATATCGGAAATGTAGCCCATGATAGCCGGAAAAACGGCGCCTCCAATGATGGACATCACCAGCAGAGAAGAGCCGAGCTTTGTGTGTGGTCCGAGCTGCTTGAGGCTCAGGGCGAAAATGGTCGGGAACATAATGGAATGAAAAAAACCGAGCAGGACCAGAGCCCACATCGGCGCCGCTCCGGTTCCAAGCAACACCACCGTAAGACAGAGCAAAGCTGACATACCGAACAGCGAGAGCAGGCGGGAAGCTGCGATGCGCTTCATCATCGCCGAGCCGGCAAATCTGCCAATCATGAATCCCAGCAAGTGCAGCTTCAGATAATTTGCTGCCTGCTTTTCGGGCAGTCCCGGCATACTGTATTGCGCAAAACGGATGACAAAACTGGCCACGCCCACTTGTGCGCCCACGTAGAAAAACTGCGCCAGAACACCTTTCAACAGATGTTTGTACGGCCACAATCCCCGCAGACCTTCGACTGCATTCGGTCGGGCTTCGGCGTCATCTGCTTCGCGGACTTCGGGCAACTGTGAAAAGAAGATGAGCGCGGCCACGGCGAGGAACAGTGCCGCGATCACTAGATAAGGCCCTTTCACGGTGTTCGCCTCGGCTACCTCGTAAGCCTGCAACTGGCCGGAAGTCATGGCAGATAACTGTGTGCGTGAATACTCCACTCCGGAAAGAATGAAGGCCGCTCCAAAGATTGGAGTGACGACTGCGCCGACGGAGTTGAAGGATTGGGCAAAGTTCAAGCGACGCTCCGAGCTCTCGGGAGGGCCAAGGATCGTCACATAGGGATTTGCCGCCACTTCCAGAACCCCCTGACCGCATGCCATGACAAATAGCGCAAACAAGAAAAATCCGTACAGTCTGACGGACGCCGCTGGAATGAACAGAAGCGATCCGGTAGCACAGGTCAGCAAGCCGACCAGGATTCCTCGTTTGTACCCGATCTTCTCCATCAACCAGCCTGCCGGGAGGGCAGCCAGGAAATATCCGCCGAAAAACGCCGTCTGGATCAATGACGACCGAAAGTCGGAAAGGTGAAACCCCTTCTTCAGGTGGGGAATCAGGATGTCGTTCAGATTGACGCCGAAAGCCCAGAGAAAAAAAAGGCTAGTGACCAGAATAAACGGCAAGACGTAGCGGCGCTCCGTAATTGGTACGGACGGTTTCGTCATATCCCTCCTGTTAGGTCAAGGCCCGATCCAGATGCACATAACCTCCGTCTACAAACAAGTGCTGGCCCGTGATGTGCCCAGCCTTTGTTGAAAGAAGGAATACCACCATTGCCGCAATCTCATCAGGGGTAGTCATTCGTCGATCGAGAGGAATCTTGTCAACAACACTCTTCAGTTTTTCCTGGGGATCGGGAAAGCCATCGAGCCATTTTCGATAGAGTGGAGTCATCACTTCAGCAGGGATCACCGCGTTCACTCGGATACTGCAGGGGAGCAATTCTGCTGCCCATTCGCGGGTCAAGCCCAGGATCGCACCCTTGGAGGCAACGTATCCTGATGTGCCCCCTTGGCCGGTAAGAGCAGTTTTCGAACTGATGTTCACGATTGAGCCGCGAGTTCGCTTCAAATGCGGGAGCGTGTAGTGCGCCATATTGTAATAATGCAGAAGGTTTCGCTCCAGCGAAGAGAGAAACTCCTGAGGATTGCCGTGTTCGAGGCCGACTTTATCGTTGATGCCTGCGTTATTCACGAGCGCGTCGATGTGGTCGAAAGTCGCAATCGCTCGCTGCACAATTTCTCTGCAGTTCGTGGCCGGTGAAAGATCGATGGCAATGAAACTGATTTGCATTCCCTGACCACTGAGCTCATCACGCAATCGCTGACACGCCTGCACGTCCCGGTCGACAGCAACTGCAATGGCGCCTTCCTGGGCGCAGGTTCTGGTGATGGCTGCGCCGATGCCTTTTGCGCCGCCCGTCACCAGCACAACTTTATCTTTGAGTTGCAGATCCATGTTTTGCGGATTAATGATGTGCCCATCGACGAGTTCGAGACCGGTAGCGAAGCGCCACACAAGCGGTAACCATCGAGCGTTAGCCGCGCAGATTCAAGAAACCTCCGTCAATCGGATAGTCCGAGCCCGTGATGAACGACGCTTCGTCCGAGCAAAGATAAAGAGCAAGGGAAGCGATCTCCTCCGGCTGAGCCATTCTCCCAATGGGCTGCGATTTTTCCAGCTTCTCGAACATCTCTTGTTCTCGGCCGGGATAGTTACGATGCAGAAAACCATCGACAAAAGGAGTATGGACTCTGGCCGGCGAAATGCAATTGCAGCGAATGTTGTGGGCAAGGTAATCCCTGGCCACAGAATATGTCATCGCTACTACCGCGCCTTTACTCATGGAATAGGCAAAACGATCGGCGAGGCCCGATGTTCCCGCAATGGACGCCATGTTCAAGATGATGCCGCCTCCGTTAGCTTTCATGTGGGCCACAGAAGCATGCATGCAGTTGTACATGCCCTTAACGTTCACCGAGAAAACTCGGTCGAAATCCGCTCCCGGCGTAGCTTCCAGGTTGCCCACGTGGGAAATTCCCGCATTGTTCATGAGGATGTGAACACGTCCCTCTTGAAACACGTTGTTAAAAGCCGCCTTGACACTGTCATGCTGGGACACGTCACAACGATAGGCTTTCGCGTTCCCACCACTCGATGCGATTTCACTTGCAACCGTTTTGGCAGCGTCCTCGTCGATGTCCAGTACGCGGACGCAGGCTCCGCTGCTAGCGAACCTCTGAGCGACTGCCCGGCCGATGCCGCTGGCCCCGCCCGTAACTACGGCAAGTTTGCCGTCAAGCCGGAAAGAGTGCGAATTCCCCTTCAGAAAAGACCTCCTCGTTTCGATCGAACGCTTGAATCTACTTAACCTGGTCGTCGTGCGCGCGCTCAAGCATGGCTAACGCGTTTTGTGCATCGGCGTCATACGGCGCCAGTTCTAGAGCAGTACGCAACTCCTTCTTCGCCTCGCCGATGTTTCCCGTTCGCCCGTAAAACAGTCCCAGATTTTTGTGCAGGTGCGCGCTTTGCACGCAGTTGCCGCAGAGCTGAATCGCCTCATTCATTTGCTCCACAGCCTGAGGCCAATTCTGCGCGTTGGCCGCTTCCAGCGCGAAATTTCCCAACTCCGAAACGCGATCGGCGATCTGCTGGCTCTTCTGCAGCGCGTCGAAGCGATCCTGATATTGCTTGGCTTCGGGATCATGAATCCTGGTCAAGGACTTGGCGAGATTGTAAAGGGCTTGAGACTCATTCGGGTCGGCTTGCACCGCCGCTTTCCAGTGCTGAATGGCCCTAACGCTGTCCCCGGAATGGTCCAGGCTTTGACCAAGCAGATATTGAGCGTCCGCATTGTCGGGCTGCAGCGCAACCACTTTCTGCAGGAGCCCGGTTGACCGCTCCACTTGGTTTTCCTGTTTTGCCGTGAGCGCGAGGAAATAGAGCGCACCAGCATGGTCCGGCTGCAAACCAATTGCGGTTTGAAGTTCCTTGTCCGCATCTTCGTACTTGCCGGTCTCGAAGAAGAATCGGCCCAGATTGTAGTGAGCAACGGCAAGCTTTGGATCCAGCCGGGCGGCTTCAGAAAATTCCTGAAATCCACTTAGGCGATCGAACTGATCTACCAGCGCAATCCCGAGATTGAGGTGAGCCTGCGCGGACGCGGGTTCGAGCGTCACCGCCTTCTGAAAGCTCTTCACGGCTTCGGCCCCGTGCCCGGTCTTAGCTTGAAGCATTCCTAATGCGGCGTAAGCACCCGCATAGTTTGCATCCAGGCGGATGGCCGTCCGAAACTGTTGCTCGGCTTCGGAGTACGCTCCTTGCTGCGCCATAAGAAGTCCAAAATTGACGTAGGCCTTGGTGTACTGGGGATCATTTTCTATGGCCTGGCGAAACAGCGCCGCAGCTTCTGTATTCTTGCCTTGCTGGCTGTAAAGCACGGCAAGGTTGCTCTGTGCTTCAGAGAATGTGGGATCAATCGCCAGCGTCTTCTTGAAGAGTTTCTCTGCCGCGGCTTGTTGCCCACTGCGCAAGGCGAGCAACCCTAACTGATCCTGCGCAACCGCAAGATTGGGATCCAGCTCGACGGCTCTCGCCAGTTCTTTCCGCTCAGAGGCAAAGTCTCCCAGTCGGTCTAAAGCGAGCGACAGGTTGTAGTGGAGCTTGGCGTCGCCAGGGCTGAGCTGCAAGCTCTTTCCATAACTTTCCGCGGCTGCCTTCGCGTTTCCCGCCGAGAGATATTGGCTTGCCGTTTCATCGAATCTGGCGATTTCTTTTTCTTTGTCAATCTCTGATTTCAGCGCCGCTAGCTTGGCCCTTTCGACACGAGCCCTCTGTTTATCGCCCGCCTTTTCCAATAGCAAAGCAAGTTCGTTGTGAGCCGCCGGGTCAGATGGATGGATGCGTTCGGCGGCGTCCAACTGCCGGATAGCTGCGGCTGTTTGTCCCATGTTCGCCAACAGCATTCCAAGATCGAAGCGGATGGTCGCGTCTCTTGGATCAAGATCCACCGCGCTCTTCAGCGCAGTGACTGCCGCGTCTGACTCCTTCAGTGCCTCATATGCCTGACCCAGGGCATAGAAACCCTGAGCGTCTCGCGGTTGGCGACGGGTGTACTCCAGAACAACCGACGCCGCGTCGGAATATTTGTGCAAGGAAATCAAAACTCGCCCAAGAGCGATTCTGGCCGGATCCATGCCTTGGTCCAGCCGGAGTGCGTCACGAAATTCTGTTACGGCATGTTCTTCGTCCTTAAATGGACCCTCCCTGGCATAAAGCAGCCCCAGAGTGAAATGGGCGTCGGAAGAATCGGGTTGAGCGTTGACGACATCCTTAAGCGAGGCTAAAGCCTTCTCCATTTCGCCGCTTTCGGCGTACGCGATGCCTAACGCTGCCTTCACCGGTGCAGCCTGGTCCGGAGGCGCCTGCTTCACCGCGTCTTCCAGGCACGCGACAGACGCCTGGGGTTTGCCTTCGGCGATTAAGACTTCACTCAGCCTGATCGCAGCCTGCGTGAAATGTGGATCAATCTTCAGTGCTGCGCGAAATTGTTCTTCCGCGTTTCCCCACTTCTTCTCGTCTTCAAATACACTTCCCAAAGCGAAATGGGCGCTCACGGAATCCGGTTTCTGCTGAATTGCGGTTTGCAGTTCGCGCATGGCCCGCGCTCGATCTCCTTTTCTAAGAAGTGCAAGCGCCAGGTTGTAGTGAGCTTCCCAGTTCTGGTCTTCCAGCTTGAGAGAGGCTTCAAGAGCGGCGATGCCGCATGACACGCGGTCCGCCTGGGCATATAAAACCCCCAGCGTATTGTAGGCGCCAGCCGTTGGATGATCGTGAATGCTCTCGAGCAAGACGGCGATTTTTTCCGAAGGATGATTCTGCTCCACACACGACTTTGGTAGAACTGCCGGTCGGACGGCGGACGCTGCTCGGCTCGGCGCAGTATTCTGTGCCGCAATGCAGACCGCCAGGGTCATCAGGACGCTCAGCTCCACGAAGGAAAACCTTCGAGGTCGAGCGCGTTCTGTCCTAGCCGCCAACATCTCCAATGGCCTTCAGGCGTACGGTTACTCTCATCAACCGCCAATTGCATCGCGCTGGTCGCGCTTCATCGCTGCCCCACCGGGCCCGCCAAACTTGTGCTTGCATAAAGTGTAGCGCCTGCAAGAATTATTCGGCCCGCCAAAAAACGAAAATGTCGTTGGCCCGATCTGCTCAAGAAACGTTGGGCGGGCGCTTCCGTGTGTGTTGGTCAGTTGGCAGCGCTCAAAAATAAAGCTTCAGTCCGAATTGCAGTTGTCGGGGAACGTTGGCTGTATGCGTGACTCTCCCGAAGAGCAACGTAGAATCCAAGTTCGTGACCGGGATTGCCCAAACCGGAGTATTCGTCAGGTTAAACGTCTCGAAACGAAATTCAATTCGAAATCGTTCGGTAATCGGAAATTGGCGGAAGATCGAAAGATCCAAGTTCTTGTTCCAGTCCGAGCGCAGCGAGTCTCGGCCCAAGTCCCCAAACGTGTTCGGAGCCGGGTATGCGAAAGCTGCAGTGTTAATCCATTCGTTGGGGGTCCTATTACCAGGATATGGGTTGCCGACCAAGTTGGCACGCTCGTATCCATATCCGTTGCCATAGTTGTAATTACCGGTATGAGCGATGTCCTGGCTGGTGCCGACATCGAAGGGAGTTCCAGAATTAAATGAAAGCACGCCATTCAGATTCCAGCCTCCAATCAAAGCGTTCACAATGGGCGTACCGGAAGAAAACTTGCCGCCCTTGCCGAAGGGCAACGCATACACCCACGCGGCAGAAAAGATTTGCGGAAGGTCGGTAGCAGAAGGACCCTTGTCAGCCTGAAGGTTGTAGGGGTTTTGAATGGAGCATCCTTCCACTCCGTAAAACCCGGAACAGCCGAGATCCAGACTCTTCGACCAGGTATACGAGATCAGGTACGTCAGCCCGTGTTGCTGCCGTCCGTTTAACGAAACCTGCAGTGCGTTATAGGTGCTCTTTCCCTGGCTGCGGTCATAAGCGGTTGGCCCGATGTAGGGGAAAGGCGCCCCGCAGTTGGGAGTTGCGGTCGGACAGTTAGCGTTTCCGCCGGCGGCCATGGCTACGTTATATGCTCCTCCGATATCCAGCCGCCTGCCAACGGAACCGACGTAATTGGCCGTCAGCACCGCGCTGGAAGTTACTTGTTGTTGCACGCCGAAGTTCCACTGATCGGCATATGGCCTCTTCAAATATGGATCAGCAAACCAGGTCGACTGGGTGAAGGGGGTACCAGTGGTAACTGGTGCCCCAGCCCCCTGGTTGAGAGGATCTTCTGCCTTGACCGTCGGGGCGCCGGCGGTGACCGGGTTAAGGTTGCTGGCTCCAAGTTGGTCGAGGCTCGGCCAGGTGCCCTCGTAGTTTTGCGCGGTTTGAGTGATCGCTGCCCAGTTATCAAAGAATCTTCCGTAACCGCCGCGCAATACGGTATTCGGAAACAACTGATAGGCAATTCCAATTCGCGGTTGTATGTCGTTGTAATCGGTGTGGAAGAGCGCCGTGCCACCGAGAGGAGTTACTACTACATGTGCAGGAAGGACGCCCCCGGGGATACATGGAGCTGCATTCGTTTGTGCGCACGAAGGCGCGTTGCGAGCCAGAATGTAGGTTCCATTGCGAAAATCCATGTCCCCCACAAAATTGTTGGCGTTTTTGTTATCCCCGTAAGTCGGCATCAGTGTGAGGTCATAGCGCAAACCGAAATTCACATTCAGCTTGCTGGTCACCTTCCACTGATCCATGGCATAAAATCCGTCCACAAATCCACCGTGTTCGGTTTCAATCACATTGCGGCGTCCAGCGTTGTTCGGGTCACCCAACAGGAACGATGCCAGAGCGTTGCCGCCTGGGGAAGCATTCGGGGCCGGGTTCGGGTTGGCCGTATTCGCCGCGGTAAACTGGACATTCGAATTCAGATAGAGAGCGTTGGCGTTGTTGCTGGCGAAATTCGCTCCCGCTTTGAAAGTGTGCCGTCCGATGGTTTTTGTGAAATCGCCTCCGTATTCCCAAATATCCGATACATGGGTGTCGTCAACCTGCGCGGCGCCGTGCCCGCTGGGGTTGGTATTCCCGATGTATCCCGCGATTACGACTTCCGGGATCATCGAAACGCCACCTCTGAAACCGCCCGCGAAATTCTGGTTGAACAATTGCGTGCCAAAGCTGGGACCCGCGCTCGCAAACTGGGAGCCCTGATCGATGTTGACACTGGTCCGTCCGAAGTGGAATTCGGCCAACATGCTGCTCGAAAACAAATGCGTGTAGTCAACCGCTAAGTTGTAGCCGTCGGTTACCTGGTCGTGCAACAGTCCAAGAAATCCACCCGAACCCGTAACCGGCTGCCGGAAGCTGCTGTAGCGCGCCCACACCGTGTCATGCTCGCTGAACTGGTGGTCCAGCCGCCCGCTGCCTTCGTCTTGGCGGGTAATCGCCTTGGTTGTGTCCACGCCATTGAACGGTGAACTGGCGGTGGGAGTGGCGTTTGGCGTAGGAAACAACTTCTGCGCGTAGCTGACCATGTTCGCGTCAATCATGCTGGACGGGATCTTGTCGCAAGGCGTGCCTGAGGCCTGAATACCGCCAGGTGCCGGCAGCGGGTTACCATTTGCGTCGCACATGAACGCAAGCCCGCCGTTGAAGGGATTGTAGATTTGAGTGCCAATTCCGGTGAGGTCGCCGGCCAGCTGCGCAGCGGTTGGCGTGTTGTAAGGGTTGTTACCCCCCGAGTGGTTTCGGAAGCCTTCATAACTCAAAAAGAAAAATGTTTTCTGTTGATGTTCGCCAGGAATGGGGAGCGGCCCGCCAAAAGTCGCGCCAAACTGATTCTGCTGGAAATTGGGCTGCAGGCTAGGTTGGATCAGCGGATTGAGTGCGTCAAAAGCCTTGTTCCGAATGAACTCCCAGCCCGACCCATGGAACTTAGATGTCCCCGACTTGGTGACCACGTTGACGACTCCTCCCATCACACCTCCGAACGATGCGTCGTCATTATGTGACTGAACTTTGAACTCCTGAATGTCGTCGACAATCGGGGGAATGGCGTAAGTGCTGCCGAACGACCCCTGGTCGTTTACACCGTCCAGCAAAAATAAGTTGCTGCGGTTGGACTGCCCGTTCACCGACGGGTAGGAGAACGTACCCACAGGATTAGACCAGATGCCACCGCTGGCTTGAGAGTTCTGTGCCACGTTGACCGTACTCACGCCGGGGGTGAGATTGAGCAACTGGGTGAAGTTTCGTCCATTCAACGGCAGGTCGTTGACTTGTTCCTTTACCACGGCGACGCCGAGTTCGGCAGTCGATGTCTCCAGAGCAACGGGATTGGCTTGCACCTCGATGACTGCATTGACTGCTCCAGCCTTGAGCGCGAAATCGTAGGTTGCAGTTTGATTCACGACCAGGATGATTCCCGACTTAATAATCGGACCGAAGCCGCTCTCGGTTACCTTCAGGTCGTAATTTCCCGGCTGTACGTCAGGCATGACATAGGCGCCTACGCTGTTGGTGGTCGCCGTGCGATCCAAGTTTGTGTCGCGGTTGTGCAGCACGACGGTGGCCCCGGTTACGACCGCGCCCGCCGAATCGCGAACCGTGCCATTCACGGCTGCAGTGGCTTGACCCCAAGCGGGCAACGGGAAGAGTGCGGCTACCAACACAGCCGCGAGCATCAACGTCAACACCACCATCGGTCGCTCACGCATTTTCAAGGAAGCCTGGTGTGCCATCGTAGATCCTCCTCCGCACCTGGTCTTATCGGACCTCTGCGAACACGGTTCCGCAACTTCAACTGGGCTTTCCTCTGAACCGACAACCGGGTCGCCAACAAAGGCCGGCAAAGAAAACCCCACGGCACAAGGTTCTAGCATTGCTTTTAGAATGTTGTCAATCAAAAAATTTCATATATGCGAATATAGTTTCAATAGATGAAACGATTGTCTGGCTTTGCCGATGATATCGTGCTAAGGTTTTGCATGTTGAAACGGAATCTCGTCAGAGATACCGTCAATGCGTCCCTAAAATCTGACGTGAAGAGGGGAAAGTCCCGGGAGCCACCGCATGCCGCGCGTCACAAAATCCAGGGCAGGTTCAGCGCCTGTCGGTGTGATCTCAAAAGTGTTGCTGATTCTTGAAGCCCTCCAAGGCTCTTCTGCTGGATTAGGATTGAAGGCGATCTGCGATCTGACCGGCATTCACAAGAGCACTGCGCACCGCTTTCTGAAACATTTGGAGCGCGAGCGCTATCTCATTCGAACGGAAGCCGGAGCTTACCTGATCGGTCCGCGACTGTCGCAGATGTCGGCGCGGGGTAACCAGGGCGCCACGCTGCAAGCAGTCGCGCGGCCGATACTTTGGGAGTTGTGGAAGTCAACTCAGGAAACCGTCAATCTGGCTGTTCTCGACCAAGGCACTGTGCTTTACGTGGATGTCATCGAGAGCCCGCATGAATTCCGGCTTTCGTCGCGCGTGGGCGCGCGCCGTTCGCTGCACGTCACGGCACTGGGCAAAGCGTTGGCGGCTTTTCTGCCCGCGGAGTTACGAGAAAGCATTTTGAGCACGATTACATTCCAGCCTGCGACTTCAAAAACCATTCTGAACTTATTGCAGTTTCGCCAGGAACTTGAGAAGATCCGCAGGCAAGGCTACGCGGTCGATGATGAAGAGGCCGTCCAGGGTGCGCGCTGTGTGAGCTCCCCAATCCTCAACTCAGACAGTGAACCAATCGCTGCTGTCAGTGTCTCTGGACCCGTGACCAGAGTCAGCCCTAATCAGGTCGTTGCCCTGGCTGGAGCCGTGACGTCGGCCGCCCGCGCAATTTCGGTGGCAATGGGATTTTCACGACCTGAACCGGAAGCGGTAAACCGTCGCCGCGCTAAGACGGTCGTTCCGGCTCGGAATTAAACCTGCGAAATCAAACTGACGTTCATTTGTCCAGTCCAACGAGAGCGGAGTCACACCGCTTCATGAGGGTTCGGATCGCGTCGTCTTGTGGAAATCTTTGCCTTCCTTTAGCAGCCACTTCGCAGGCTTCCTGCATTTTGTTAAGCGTGAGGTAAAGCCTTGTACTGAGGCGATAGAGTTCAGCATCGTAGGGATCTAACTGCATTCCCTGGCGCAAGACGTTCTCTGCTTCCCCCTGGCGGCCAGCCGCTACCAGCAACTCTGCCAGTTCTTCGAAGTCCACAGGGTTCGTCGCACTATGACGGATGGCGTCCTCAAGATATCGAATTGCCAGCGCCGCGCTTTCGACGTTCTTGCGCTGCACAGCCTGGTCAGCCAATGCCTCAAGCACCTGAACATTGTCGGGCAGCCTGGCCTTGAGTTGCTCTGCCAGCGACCAGTAGCGCGTCCGATATTCTGGGTGCGCCAACATAACTTGGCCATAAGCCTGTAACAGCGTCAGCGGCGATGGCGCTTCCTGCTTTGCTGGATTCGCGCTGAGTTGAACCAAATCGGGAAGCTTGGAGGTTGTCATACGGAACGCAACGTCGGGAAAAGGCTCTTCGGCTTCGGCTACGATGCGATGGTTGGTGAGAACTGAATGGGAGATCACCGTCACATCCCGCTTCGGCATGTGGCACCCCGCGCAATCGTCGGGGGGTGTCTTGTGCTGCCGCAGAGACAGCGGCACTGCGCAACTTTTTTCGCTGTGACAAGCCAAGCATTTCTCGCGAAAGTACGCTGCAGCTTCCTTTGGCGAAGGTTGCACGTGAGGATCGTGACAACTCGTGCAGCCCAGGTGTCCGCCACTGTTCAGATAACATTTGCTGAGACGCATGGATAGGTAGTGTTCCAGCAGGTCATCTTTGGGCGCGGACGTGCGGCTAAAGGGAACCAAGAAAATACTCAGAGTGTCGTTCAGTTCAGCGCCCGGGCGAAAGTCGCGGTATGTTTTTCCCGGTTGCAGGATGCGCGCGTCGCCGGTCTGATGGCACGACATGCAGATGTTGTCTGCAACCCAAGGCGAAAGTTTGGCCGGGTTTGTAATTGAACCAGTCGGATCTCCCATGTGCGCCGCAGCGACGTGGGACAACCCTGGGCCGTGACAGTTCTCGCACCCGATGGCCAGTTCCGCAAACGGCGCTTCCTGAAAACGGCCGTTCCCATCCCGGAGCGGGCGGGGTTGCCCACTATGGCAGGAGATGCAAGCGGGGAGAATAGGGCGGTTGAAGCCGTAATCGCCAAATTCGTATCCGGGAGAGAGTGCCCAGCGATGTGGTTTTGCGTAGAACGAGAGCGGCGCTTCGAAGAGGTAGTCGTCTTGCTTCACAATGGCTCCGCTGCCATTTGCTCCTGAACCAATGATCCATTCGACCTTGCGCGTTTCCCGAAAAACGTCATTGCCGCTGGCGTTAGTCTCATATTCGCTCTGGTAAAGATTGTTGTCGTGGGCAGAGATCGCAAAATGGCGATTGAGACTGGGATCAAAGATGCTGCCCGATGTCGGAATCTTTTCCAGAAGAGCCGGAGTGATTTCCGACATCGAGTGGCCCATGTCTGTGCGCGAGAAAGATGCATAGATGCTCGCGTGACATTTGGAGCAGACTCTGGAACCAACATAGCCAGAATCTGCCGGTGGATCCTGATCCGTCGACGCCGGTATTCCTGGCGATTTGCTCTGGAAGCTGAGGCACGTGAGAAGCAGCAGAGCTCCTGACCTATACGCCAAACCCCTTGCAATCGCTCGCGATCGCTTTCCCCTGGTGCAATTCGAAGACTTCATGACGGGGGTCCTGGCTTCCATCCCGCCAACTGCTCCTTGACCCATCCAGGGTTTTTTTCCGAGTGGCACAGCAAACAGGCATTTGGACTTTCCTCCTGTCCAAATCGCTGGGTCGCGTCGGCGTTCGGAATATCGTCAATCTGGTGAGTGCGAGCTCGGAAAAGGACGGCGTCCATGATACGGGGCATGTGACAAGAAACGCAGCGGCTGCCTTCCGAGTCGACACGATGATGAGTATGGGCGGCCAATGAGGCACTGCTCTGAAATTGGGAATGGCAGTTCGTGCACATCAAGTCCGGTTGATCGCGAAACTTTACCGAAGTCAGGTTCGAAGCCGCATCGTGTCCGTGCGGATCGTGACAGGTTCCGCAGCTCACCTGTCCCTTCCTGAAACATTGAGACCGTTCGAGCGCTTCCACGATGAAGGTGGTCTGACGGAAGCGCCCGTCTTTGTAAAAGCCCATCCGGGAGAACTCGCCGAAAGGAATGCTTAGATTTCTTGGGAAGAACTCACCAGCGCTTGAATAATTCAACTCACCGCTGGAGCCGGAGGCACGGATCGCAGACTGCATATGGCACTGCGCGCAAATGCGGTTGAAATCGCGGTTGCCCAGGTCATGAAAATTCACCGGGGGATCCAGCGCTGCTTTCGGGTACGGCTCGCTTGTGGTCATCTCTATGACGTGCTCGAACGACGGGCCGTGACACATCTCGCAATCAATGCCCGGCTCCCTGAATTCCACATGGTTCACGTCGAAGCCGCCGCCTTTTACATTTCTTAGTTGGCTGGTATGGCAAACGGCGCAGACGGCTTGATAGCTGGTGGCAGAGCTAAGCTTCTCCCAAGAGCGGAGATCGCCACGTTCACTCCCGGCGCCATCAATAATTTCCCAGTAATTGAGCCAGCGCTTTTGCAGTGCACTGTACTGGATCGGAAACACATGAATCTCGCCGCTGGGCAGCCGGGTTGCGTAAGCCTGCTGAAACTTTGATCCGATCGTGTAGTCCACAGGGTAGGAGTGCAATTTGCCGTCGGACTGCCGGATGTCGAAATAGTGCCGACCGTCGCGGAGTACCATGCGGGCAAAGAGGGTTCGCCTTGGGCGGTTGGCAAATTCCATCTTTCCTTCGCGATATGTGGATTCCTCTTCCAGGTAAAACTCGTTGTTGTTTTGAAAATCGCCAATGACATTCTGCGGAGCATACGGGCGAAGCATTTTTGACATTCCGGTTTGGGACCACTGGCGATACACGCTGGTGTGGCACCCTCGGCACGAACCTGATCCTGCGTAATCCGACCGCGACTGGACTGATGGGCTTCCTGCCGCCGCAACTTGTCTTTTTGAAGAGACGCCGTCTTGACGCTCGGCTTGGCCCACAAAGCTTGCAAAAGTATCGTGGGAATCCAGCATTGTGTAAATATTCTGTAAGTTGTCGCGTGCCTTCGCTGCCAAGATGCCGTTGGCTCGATAAATTCTGGCGAAACTTCCGGAGGCGGATTGCAGATCTCCGGAGGCGAGCTGAACTAACCCGAAAAGGTAAGTAATTTCAGCGTCGGAGGGATTCAACGTTTGCGCCTCCACCAACAATGCTGTGCAATCCTTCAGCCGCGCAGCACGTGTCTCCCCCTTTGGAACTGCGAGTGCTTGTTCCAGCAGAGCCCGGCTTTCGGCGAACTCAGCGGTGGCTTTCAATTTGCTCTTGAGCTCTGGCCAACTCTGCGGCGGCACGGTTCCGGGAGCGGCAAAACGGTCGAGGTATTCGATCGCATCACGAGCGTCAGCAATTGCCGCATTGTTCAGATGTTTCTGTGCCTCCACGTCGCCCACGGAGACGAGAAGCAACGGATTTTCCGGCAAGAGCGTCAGGGACTGTCTAGCGTAGTTCAGCCCCGCATCGTAGTCCCCCAATCCGAAACTGGCGCGCGCCGCCATCTCGTAGACCTGGAAGAGAAAGGCTGATTGGGGAAATCGTGCCAGAAACAATTTGGCTTGCGCCAACAACTGTTTCGGCTGTGTCTGCGGGAATAGGGCCAGAAAGGCCGCCCGTTCGGTCGGATCAGAAATCTGATCGGCTACTGTGAGTGGCCTGCGGTTCTGCGTCGTGATATTCGCATCAATGTCCTGGCCCGCGAGAAGCCCAAGTGGACAAATCAGAATCCCGATCCGCAGTGCCCACTTCAACATGAAGCGCACTCTAGCCCAAAGGTCGTTCCGATGGCAACCAGACTTTCCCGCGCCCGCCGCTTGACGGACAGGGGGGGCCTAGTCCATTCTGCAAGCCTTTACCTCAGGGTACGGAATGAATCAGGCATTGCTTTGGGGAATCGGGATGGTCACGCTGGCAGGCATTCTCCAGGGAAGCTTTGCTGCTCCCATGAAGCGGATGCCGGCGTGGCGCTGGGAAAACAGCTGGCTCCTTTTTGCACTGTCAGGCTTGATCATTTTCCCGTGGATCGTTAATTTCGCCAGCGTGCCGAATGTCACCAGCGTTTACGCCGGAGCGTCCCCGTCCGTTCTCATCAAGGTGCTCCTGTTTGGACTGCTATGGGGCGTGGGCTCCACATTATTTGGCCTGGCCATCGGCCGCGTGGGAATGGCGCTTGGATTCGCGCTGATCCTGGGCATAACGTCTTCGTTTGGTTCCCTGATCCCGATGGCGATTCTTCACTCGGAGCAACTTCTGGCGAAACGCGGGCTGTCCCTAATCGCAGGCAGTGCGGTCATGGTGTTGGGTCTCGTCTTTCTCGCACTCGCCGGGCGCGCTCGCGAACAAGACTTGGGAACGGGCAACGGTGTGCGTTCCGGGTTCGCGTTCGGTTTAGTGCTCTGTATATTTTCCGGAATCTTTTCCTCGATGATGAACTTCAGTTTCGTCTTCGGCGATGAACTGAAAGTTCGTGCTCTTCAGTCCGGAGCGAGCAATGCAATGGCCGCAAATCCGATTTGGGCACTTACAGTAACCGGCGGCTTTATTGCGAATTTCATTTATTGCGTGTATCTGCTAAACAAGAACCGGACATGGTCTGTATTCCGTAAAGGAAATTCGTCCTCCTATTGGCTGCTGGGCTTGTTGATGGGCTTGCTTTGGTTTGGCGGAACGGTCCTCTACGGAATGGGAGCAGCTTCGCTGGGTGCGCTCGGTGGGATCGTGGGTTGGCCCATCTTCATGACCATTGACATCATCGCGGCTCTTTTTTGGGGTGCCGTGTCGGGCGAATGGAAGGGGGCGAGTCGTCGTGCCCTGATCTACAACTGGGCGGGAATTGCGGTCCTGGTGGTGGCGATCGCGGTCATTTCCGCCGGCAATGCAACCTAGCTCGCCACATCCTAGGTAGCATGTCTGGACGCGCTATTTCGCATTCGCGATGGGCACGCCAATCCGCACTGTACTCACTCCATGGGTCTTGCTCTGGTCCACACCTCTGCCTTCTCGAACCACGTAGTACTGATTGGCGGGAAGGTCGGAAAGTGTCTCGACCAATCCGCTCGGCCAGCGAATCATGATCTTCTCCGCCCTCGATGACTTGCCCAAACCGAAATGCAGACGAAGGTCGCTCTGCGAAATGTAGCCGTCCCCACTGCGCACTTCTTTTTCATGCTTATCGTTTTCGCGATTGCTACTGCCTTGCTCCAGAGTGACAAGAGCGCCCAAAGCTGCGCGATTCGATTTCACACCGATCAACTGTAGGCTGATCCAGTTTCCAATCGGCGAAGTGTTGTAATAAAGCGACGCCTTCTCGTTCATGTTGTTGACCAAAGCCTCCTGGTGACCATCGTTGAACAGATCGCCGAGCGCCATGCCGCGACCAGAGTGTGGCTCGGACAGAACCAAACCCGCATCGGCGGTGATGTTGGCGAATGTCCCGTCGCGCAGGTTATAGTAGGCGACCTTCGGTTCCCGATAGCTGGTGCCCAATCCCTTGCCATCCACCTCCGGATAAACATGGCCATTGGCAATCAGGATTCCGGGCCACCCGCTATTGTCAAAGTCATAGAATTCGACGCCCCACCCCAGCCAATTCTTGACCTTGCCAAGCCCGGAGCTGTAGGTAACATCGTCAAAGTTATTTTCCCCACGATTCATATAGAGTGTTGGGGTGTCGTCGCTGAAGTTTGTTTTGACGATGTCCTGACAGCTTTTGTGCCTAAAGTCGTCTGCGGAGAGGCCCATCCCTGCCTGCTCAGAGCCGTCCTCGTTGTAAGCCACACCAGCCTTCTTTCCGATGTCGGTGAAAGTTCCGTTTTGGTTGTTGTGATACAGAATGCTGGCAGTAGAGTCGCAGGCAACGTAGATATCCGGCCATCCATCATGGTCGAAATCCGCCGTCAGCGACGTGAATCCGTAACACGGCGTCGTACTGGGAATGCCGGATTTCTGCGATACGTCGGTAAACGTGCCGTCGCCGTTGTTGTGATAAAGCGCATTCGCGCCCGCTCTGAGCCCGCGCGGCCCGCACATTACGTTGATGCCCTTCCACTGGCACCAGCGTCCCTGCCCCGGCCGCGGCACCGAGTCATAACTGAAGTCCACGTAGCGCACCAGGAAAATATCTACGTTTCCGTCGCGATCGAAGTCCACAAAACTACAGCCGGTACTCCACTCGTCGTGCGCGGTCTTGAGTCCGGCTTTGGCCGTCACATCGGTAAACGATCCATCCCCGTTGTTGCGATACAGCACATTCTGTCCCCAATACGTGACCAACAAATCGAGATAGCCGTCATTGTCGTAGTCTCCGACGCACCCGCCCTGTCCCCAGCCTGGGCGTGCCAGTCCGGCGCGTGACGTAACGTCGGTGAACGTCCCGTCATGGTTGTTGTGATACAGGTGCCCGGTCGGTGCTTTGTCTTTGTCTCCGGCGAATCCCTCTACCGTCGAACCGTTGGGCAGGAAGATGTCCGGCCATCCGTCGTTATCGTAATCGAAGATGATGGCGCCATTGCCGGTGGTTTCGATTATAAATTCCTTGTGAGTGTCGCCGCCGTATACGTTGAGCGCGCTCAGTCCCGCCTGCGACGCGATGTCTTCGAAGTGAACTTCGCCTGGCTTGACTTTCGCTGTCGTCGTTTTCGTGGGTTGCGTTGTTTGGCCTCGAAGCCAGCTTGTGAGCGCTGAAACCGTTGCGAGAAACAAGACCAATCTGAACCTTTGCACTCTTGTGAGCGGAATCACACTGACATCTTAAAGCAGAAATCGAAAGCCTTCTCGACAAGTCTCATCTCTCTGGACTGGTAGCGGGTGGTGTCAGCAGTTGCGGGCTGCCATGCTGCCCCGGACTGCCGTAACTCAGCCGATCGCCAATCAACGGCATCTCCTGCCTTCAAGACTGACACATTTTCTTCACCACTCAAGCAAGAAAGACCGAATCGCTTGGTCAGAGATCGTGGTTGCTGCTAGAGTTTGCGATTGCACACCACGCATTCACGCGCGAGCGATTATGAAAAGAGACTCTGAAATGCCTGAAGTTTTCCCCCATCTCGATTACAAACCTAAGTTGCCACAGCGCATGGACCGTGGAATCGGTATCGTCGGCGCCGGGGGGATCGTCAACTATGCGCATCTGCCTGCGTACAAGAAGGCGGGATTCAACGTCATCGGCATCACCGATCGGAATCGTGAGCAGGCCGAGCGTACTGCCAAAGACCACGGAATCGCCAAAGTCTTTGCCACTGTCGACGAATTGCTACGTCAGCCGGAGATCGAGATCGTTGACATAGCCGTCTATCCCGCCGAACAGGTCAATATCGTCGAACAGGCCACAACCGCCGGCAAACATGTGCTGTGTCAGAAGCCTTTCGCCGATGAGTATTCAAAAGCAGTGCGTAGCGTCGAACTCGCCGAACGCGCGAAAGTAAAGATCGCAGTCAATCAGCAGATGCGCTGGGACGCCGGGATCCGTTGTGTCCGCCTCCTGATGGATGACGGCTGGCTGGGCATCCCCACCTACGGATCGATTCAGGTCCACTGCAAAACCGATTGGAGTCTTTGGCCATGGATTTATCAGGGTAAACACTTGGAGATCATGTTTCACAGCATCCATTACATCGATTCGCTTCGTTATCTGCTGGGCGAACCCGCTTATGTGTTCACCAGCGGGAGTCGCGCTCCGGGCGAAACCACGAAGGCCGAGACGAAAACGTTGACTACCTGGGAGTACACGTCCGGCCTGCAAGTGCTAATCGACGTCTGCCATACCACGTGGCAGGACGATCCTTACGCCATCTTTCGTTTCGAAGGCAGCGAAGGAGTGATCAAGGGAACGATCGGACTAATGTACAACTATCCGACTGGCCGCCCCGACACTCTGGAGTTCATGTCGAAGCGCAATCCGGGTTATTGGTTCTCTGCGCGCCTCGAGAGCATGTGGATTCCGGATGCGTTCGTGGGCCCCATGGCGTCACTCATGCGTGCCATCGAGAGCGACTCAGAGCCAGAGACCAGTGGGCGCGACAACTTGCGCACGCTGCAGGTTATGTTTGCCGAGTACCGTTCCATGGCCGAGAAGCGCGCCGTCCGCCCGGAAGAGATCAGGTCATGAAAATCAACGCGTGAAGTTCGGCTACGCTCCCGGCCGCACACCTTTCAGGTCAGAGGACGAGCCCGGCACTTGCGGTGTCCCATACACGCCATTTTCGATCTGGGCCGGATTCACGAAGTGCGGTTGCAAGTGCGGGATGCACTCGAGGAATACGGCTTCGTGTCCCATGGCGATGTGATTGAACAGAACCAGATGCTGGTGAATCTGTCCCATGTCACCCACATGAGGAACCACACGTAGCCCAAATTTTCGCGCCAGCAGGCTGACCGTGAGGAACTCGGAAATCCCCGCAACCCGCGTGCAGTCTACCTGCACGATCTCAACTGCTTCCGCTTGCATGAAGTTCTTAAACATGATTCGATTTGGAACGTGCTCGCCCAGCGCAATGGGGATTGGCCTGATTGATTCAGCGAGTGTGCGGTGAGCTCGAATATCGTCAGGGTGCGTGGGTTCTTCCACGAAGTAAGGAGACATGTTCCTAAGCTCTGCGCACATCTCCAGCGCACGGGGAAGCGTCCATTGCTGGTTAGCGTCGACCATGATCAGCGCATCTTGGCCAGCAAGTTCGCGTAGCATGAAGGCGCGCCGCACATCGCGCTGGCCATCGCGGGATCCAACCTTCAGCTTGAACGCTCGGAATCCCTTCTCCATGGCCTGACGCGCCAGCTCCCTGACCTGAGTATCTTCGTACTGAAACCAGCCGACGGATGTGTCATAACCGGGATAGCCAGTACGTAAAACGCCTTCCCGCTCTCGCCGAGAACTCGTGTGCCTGTGCAGAATCGCTTCCGCTTCATCCCGAATGAGTACATCTTCGAGATAGCTCAAGTCGAGCAGGTCGACGATCTTTCGCGCATCAAGATCAAGAAGTAGTCGCCACAAGGGTACGCCGCGGCTCTTGGCCCACAAATCGAAACAAGCGTTGGTGAGCGACGCGAGCGCCAGGTGAACCACTCCTTTCTGAGGACCCAGCCAGCGAAGTTGCGGATGTTGCGAAAGTTTCTGCGCCACCGTCCCGAAATCTGCCATCAGCTCTTCAATTTCCTGGCCAATCAACGCCTTGCCTAGCCATTCGATCGCTTGGCAAACCAGCTGGTTCCCCAGGCCAAGCGTAAGCACGATACCGGTGCCAAATACGTTTCCATCGGTGGCGAGCAGCGTTGTCGCAAAGGCATACTCTGCTCCCGAGTGCACGGCGTCGCTACCTGCGCCTTGTTCCAGAGGGAAACGCACGTCGCGTGTTTCTAGTGAAGTAATCCGATATTGCGTCATATCAGTTTCGGGTTTCGGGCCGCTGAATTCTCACCAACCATAGCCAGCTTCCAAAGTCATCGAATATAGTAGAGCGGCCTTGCGGAGTGCAACGTGGAGGATGACATGTGGAGGATGACATGAAGCGCTACGGTTCTGTGATCAAAGTAAGGCCGGAGTCTCTTGAAGCCTACAGAAAATATCACGCAGCGGTGTGGCCTGAGGTGCTCGCCATGATCCGGCGTTGCAACATTCGGAACTATTCCATCTATCTAAAAGATGACTTGCTCTTCGGATATTTCGAATATCACGGCGTGGACTATACAGCCGACATGGCGAAAATGGCGGCGGATCCCAAGACGCAACAGTGGTGGGCCATCATGATGCCGATGCAGAAGCCGTTGGAAACACGCACCGAAGGCGAGTGGTGGGCCAATATGGAAGAGGTCTTTCACGCAGATTGATTTGACAAGGACTCGAGTTGGCGCTTAGATTTTCAGCCCGTCAACCTACTTTGCAGATCCTATTTATTTTATTCAGATCATGCCATGCAAATTGTAGACGCGCACCAACATCTCTGGGATTTGGATCTCTTCCGCTATTCGTGGCTCAACTCCCTTCCGGCACTGGACCGTTCTTTCCGTATGTCCGACTATCTCGCGGCTGCCGAGGGACTAAGCGTGGTGAGGTCAGTGCATCTGGAAGCCGATGTCGACGAGCTCTATATGCTCCGTGAGACCCAGCATCTGCTCGCGCTTGCCGATCAGCCGGACAATCCACTCGCAGGCATCGTGGCTTGCGGCCGGCCGGAGAGAGAAGATTTCAAATCCTACCTCGACCAGATTGCAGGTCATCCCAAGCTGAAAGGCATTCGTCGTGTGCTCCATACACAACCCGACGATGTGAGCCAGGGAGTGACCTTCATCAAGCATGTGGCCACACTCGCCAGTTACGGTCTTTCATTCGACATCTGCGTTCTCGCTCGGCAGATTCCCATCGCCATTAAATTGATTTCCAAGTGTCCGGATGTAGCTTTTATCCTTGACCACTGTGGAGTACCACAGGTTAAGGAAAACAATTTCGATCCGTGGCGCGGTTACATCCGAGAGATCGCCAAGTTTCCTAATGTCTCGTGCAAGATTTCCGGCCTGGTGGCTTATGCCGATCCCCAGCGATGGACCGCGGAGGATCTGCGACCGTTCGTCGAACACGTGATCGCCAGCTTCGGTTGGGACCGGGTGCTGTTCGGCAGTGACTGGCCAGTTTGCACGCTTTCGGCCAGCTTTCGCCAGTGGGTAGAGGCCTTACAGAAAATCACGAAAGGCGCGGGCGAGAGCAATCAAAAAAAGTTGTTCTCCGAGAATGCGGTCCGCGTGTATCGATTAAGCTAAAGCCCAAACTCTTTCTGAATTGTCTCGGTATGTTGTCCCACGCGCGGAGCCAGTCGCTCGCTCGTCAGTAGATCTCCGTCCAGACGAATCGGAAGGCGCGTGGTAAGAATCTCGATTCCGTCTCCGTCCCTCAGAGTCTGTATCATGGCAAGTTGGTGAAAGGCCTCACTGGCACAGAGTTTCGGCCAATCCAGAACTTCCGCGCACCAGATGTCGGCAGCATTTAGAATCTCGAGCCAATGCTCAGTGGTGTGCTGTTTGAGACGCTGGGCGATGATTTGCTTGATCTCATCGCGGCGGCGAAACCCGTCGGCCGGATCCGCACTTTCCTCGAGCGCGGGCAAATCGAGCAACTTGCCCAGTGTCGGAAGATGCGTCATCGCCAGCGCCAAATAACCGTTGTCTGTATCGTAAACTCCATAAGGCGCCGCCAGGTACGCGTGCGCATTTCGGAACGCACTTCGGCGCGGCGGACGGCGCCCGTCATTCAAGTGTGTGGTGAGCACCTCAAATTGGAAATCGAGCAACGCCTCAAGCAAACTGGTTTCCACCAATCCCCCTCGACCCGTCACGCCGCGCCGCACCAGACACGCCAGAATTCCCTCGCAGAGGTTGTGTCCAGCCAGCATGTCGGCGATCGCGAGAGTCATCGGCGTAGGGGGATCTCCCGCATCGCCGCTCAGCCACATGATTCCTGAGCGCGCCTGCGCCAGCAGATCTTGTCCGGGTCGATCACGCCATGCTTCAGCATTTCCATAACCCGACACGACTCCGTAAACCAAACGACCGTTGATCGGCGAAACCTTGTCGAAGCCGAAGCCCAGCCGCTCCATCACCCCGGGACGAAAATTCTGCACCATGACATCGGCCCGCGCAATTAATGCGCGCAATTTATCCAGGTCAGAGGGATTCTTCAGGTCTGCCGCGTAGCTCTCTT
>Ga0185299_10001187_pt1 | contig 54401 bp, 55 predicted proteins | sample PaiPotPPA55metaG_FD_128002 | JGI IMG/M metagenome (GOLD analysis project Ga0185299, IMG submission 128002) | Iron sulfur acid spring bacterial and archeal communities from Banff, Canada, to study Microbial Dark Matter (Phase II) - Paint Pots PPA... ... | reverse complement strand
CATTCGTTATCGAGCCCTCTCGCCCAGCTTGATTGAAACCGGCTTGATCTCGCCGGCGCGAATCACCCTGATCTGCAGAACATCACCGATCTTCGCGGTGGCAAGCGAATCCTGGATTGCATCCACCTGTTCGACTGTCCCTCCGCCCACTTCGAAAAGGACATCTCCCAGCAACACTCCGGCCTGTTCTGCGGGCCCATCGTTTTCGACGTGCATGACAAGCAGCCCGACGCGCGTTTGAGTAGGCAGTTTCGAGCGCATGCTTTCGGGCACCTTCACCGGTTGCATCGCGATACCCAAATAGGGCCGGGCGATATGCCCTTTTTCCAGGAGTTCTTCGACAACGCGATTGACGGTCGCGACCGGCACGGTCACGGCTCGTCCATGGGCTAGGCCGCGCGTATTGATTCCCACAACCTCGCCCCTGGCATTGAGCAGCGGTCCGCCGGAAAACCCCGGGTACAGGGCGAGGTCGAGCCGGATGTGCTGATCGAGTTGTCCCCCACGCCAGTTTTTCCACTCACCGCTCATGCCGCCAATGATCCCGCTGCTCGCCACTAGGTCCCCACGCCGCGTGCGGCCAAGCGCAAGAACAAGATGGCCGAGCCTCAGGCTTGTCGAATCGCCAAGTTGGGGCGCGCTCGAACTTCCCTCCTCGATCCTTAGGACAGCTATGTCAGTATGGGGATCTCGTCCAACTAGTTTCGCAGAAATTGCGTGACCACCATCGAGCAGCACTTTGATGTCTTCGTCACGCTGCACGCCGTGATGAGCCGTTACGACCACGCCCTTCTTCCATTCGATGCCACTGGTCGGCATCCAGCGTCGGGCAAGGACGGCAACCACGCTAACGCCCACCTTCTCCGCCGCAGACGCAAATTCGCTTGAGATTGTTTCTAGTATTGAATCGGCCATGTTTAGTAACACCCCTTTCCTGAACTCTGACGACAGGATCGAGGATAGGAACGGAAGGCGCATCCGCCAGATGGCTAGGTAGAAACCAGAAGGTTGGTTAGACAAGCCTCTTGCGACGTTTGAAAGTCTCTCTTGATCCGCCCGAGTAACGAGCAATCCAGAAGCTATTCCGGGCCAGAAGTCCGCTTCTGGAAAGCTTCCGGTTGGCTGACGATTCGGGCCTTAGAACGTGCTAGAGGAACTGAACTGGCCCAGATAAGCAATCTCCGTCCCGGCCAATCTTAATCCGAAAAACGCGGCTTCTTGTCCACAGGCACAATCTCCTCGGGTGGACCATAGCCGCGATCGTGTGCCTGATTCGGGACCGTATACAGCTTCAGGTCGCTCCAAATCCATCGACTGGAAATGGGTGGCCTCCCGCAGGCGCAGTACAGCGTCCATTCGTCTGCGAATCCTTCAGCCAGCGGCATCAAGCACGACCCGTTACCGTACGGGCTGAAGCCAGGCAAATATCGAGTCAAGCATTTTGGACACTCAACGCAATGGCGAAAACGGGAAGCCATGGCATTTGTCGGTGAGATCCTTCGAAAGCCCTTCCCACCAGCTCTTTCCGTAGACATTCTGGGTGACTGAACAATCTGGCGCAGGAAATGTCTCCTCTTGACGCGGGATTCCGGAAACGGCTGGCGACAATCTTCGATGCTTGGCGCGAGGCCGTTGCCTCCGTTTTGCGAGAGGGTCAAACCCACGGAAGCGTTCGCCGCGACGTGGAACCCGCTGACGCCGCCGGTTTACTGATCGCGATGGTCGAAGGCTATGCCTCGCTGGCAAAGAATGCTCAGAATCCGAAAGTGATGAAAGCGGGGATCAGAAACATCGTGGGCTGGCTGCGGTCCCTGCGCGCGCGGGGCAACCGAAAGCGAGGTTGATCGCATCGGTGTCTCTGGCAGGAGTTTTTTTTGTTACATACCAACCGGTTCGTATTCTCGGATAGTCAAATCGTGGACCAAACGAAGCGCTTCACACTACATCATGAAAAGGAGAACGAACAATGACAGGGACAGGGACAGGGATCGCAGTGTCGCGCAGGAATCTGCTTGCAACAGGAGCCTGCGCGCTGGTTGGTGCCTTGAGCCTGCCGGGACCGGCAAGTGCCAGCGCATCGGGAGGGCAGAACTTAACGAACGAGGAGGTAGTCCGGAAGTGGTCCGCAGCCTGGGAGAAGAAAGACTGGGGCCCAGTGGATAGCCTCCTCGCCGATAACTTCACCTTTACAAGCGCGGCCGGCGACGACCACATCAGCAAGAGCACTTTCAAAACGCGATGCTGGGAAACACAGATCGATTTCATTGGACATTTTGACCTGGAGCGAATCACCACTGGCGCGGACGATGCTTTTGTGAAGTATCTTTGCCACACCAAGGACGGTAAATCGTTCCGGAACGTGGAGTATCTCCGAATCGAGAACGGAAAGTTGCAATCCATTGAGTGTTATTTCGGCGAGCAATCCAGCTTTCCGTCAGCAGTGAGCACTGGGCAGAAGTAATCTACGTGCTGGGAAGGTAAGGCGTGGGGTACCCGAAATCACCGGTGATGCTGAACCCACAATTCGGAGACTACAGCAGTGCACTCGTCAGTCTCACTTCGGGTACCAGGAATTCGAAACCAGAGAGCAAGGGGTTCCCTCATGAGCGTCCGCGAAATTCAGGATCAGAAGACCATTGCAGGTGAGATGTTTGTTCAACAAGCTGCTCACGCTAATGCGGACGTTTCGGCCAGCCCACTGCGGGGGGCAACGATTTGTTCAACCAAGATTTGCTCCACCCAGAGTAGACGGGACACTCTTGAATCGACAGCGGACGAGTTCTGCGAAGCTGCAGATATATCATTGCTTCCGGTAATTCAAGTTGATGCTGCAAACCTCATGCGAGTCTTGCGGCAGTTGGAGGTTTTAGCAAAACGTATCGCGAAACGACAGGCGCCACGAATCGCGTTCAAGGCAAAGGGTAGCATCCTGCTCTTGGATTTAGCCGACATCCTGGCAGTGCAAGCCGAAGGTAATTACGTTTCGTTGCGACCCCGAACTAATTCCCATTTGGTGCACGAGTCCCTCTCTTCCATGGCCGAGAAGCTCAAACCCTACGGTTTTATTCGCATTCACCGCTCGGTCGTCGTGAATATTTCGGCCGTGGAGGAGATCCAACCTTTACCGACGGGGGAGTGCAGGCTCCGTGTAAAAGGTGGGACGGAATACTTGGTAACGCGTACATACAAACACAACCTCAGAGATCTGGCTCAACTGTGGGTAGGCTCAGAGCGCCTTCCCGGCTAGCAGGCAGCCAGAGCTACTATCTCGTTATTGTTGCAGCGGAAAACAACTCGATCACACTGTCGGCACCGAGCGCGGCGAGTGCAATGCTGCGTTAATCACGCCGGCGTTGAAGCCCGGAGCGAAAACGTTTGGGGTGTACAGCGAGTCGCCCGAGCGAGTTCAGGACGCGAAGTGAATTAACCATCCCCATTAAATCCGTGTCGAAAGGGAAAATTAATGGACTGAAAGATAGTGCTGGTGGCGCGCCGGATGAACGCCAATCTGCATGATGTACTACGCTAGGCTATCCTGTGTTCCGAGGATGTTCCGAGGAGAACATGAGCCTGCAGCCGATCATCCGCACCATATCGCAACCGCTATTTGCAATCCTTCTCTCCTTTCCAGCCCTGGCCCAACAGCTCGCTCCTTCCATTCCTTCCACTGGCTTCGCCGGGCTGGATCAGTACCGGGCGTCGCGGATTTCAATCTACACAGACGATTTCGGGCAACTGGCACGCTATCGGGAGGCCGATGCCGCGCTCACGCCGCCAGCGGAGGGCGAAAAACGAGTCGTATTTCTTGGCGACTCCATCACCGACTACTGGAAGCTACCAGAGTATTTTCACGGCAAGCCTTATATCAACCGCGGCATCGATGGGCAGACCACGCCCGAGATGTTGGTGCGTTTCCGCCAGGATGTAATTGATCTGCACCCCAAAGTGGTAGTCGTGCTCGCGGGGACCAACGACATCGCCGGCGTCACCGGGCCCACGTTGAACGAGGACATCGAGGCCAACTACGCTTCCATGGCTGAACTGGCGCGCGCGCACCGCATCCGGATGGTATTTGCGTCCGTCCTCCCCGTGCACAACTACACGCACGATGCTGAGGAGTCTTTTGCGCTGCGTCCGCGCGATAGAATCTTGGCGCTGAACAAGTGGCTTAAAGACTACTGCGCCAAGAACCGCCTCGTGTATCTCGACTACTTCAGCGCCCTGGTAGACGAGCGGGGCATGTTGAAGCGCACGTTGGCTGACGATGGACTGCACCCGACTGATGCTGGGTATAAGATCATGGCGTTCCTAGCGCAGAAGGCGATTCAGAAGGCGCTAGTGGAAAACAGAGCCCAGTAACCGGAACGCAGCTATCTCGGGCTGGTTCCCGGAGAAGTGCTAGGACACATCACCAAAAACAGGGCGCACTCTCTCCTCCTCTTGCATTCCGCCTGATCAGTCCTCACAAGTCGGCTTCGGGGAGATCTCCATTCGTCTCTCCCAAGCCCGTTTCTGGGTAGTCTCCGGTTTGCCGACGATCCAAGAGTTGCTCGGTTCGGTCAGCATCAAGCGCGTTTATCGGTACTAATCCGAAGGACAAACGATCCCTTCCAACTAGCCCGTTCTCCGAGACCATTACGAATCTTCGGGTTTCGGGCTCAGCCGCCTTCATAATTTCTTAGCAACCATTTCGTACTGTCCAACTGAAGAGGAGGTTTTATGAATAGATCAATTGGGCAGTACACACTTTTCCTCGCTTTCAGTCTGATGTTTGCGCTGATCGCTCGCGGCCAGCAGGTCGTCACCGGCGGCCCCCCGCCCGAAATAAGAAACCATATCGATGCCTTGATGAAGGCGGCGAACAGCAGCAGTTCCGAGGAGTGGGAGAAGATGGCACAAAAACATTTCTCGCCAAGTGAACTGACGAGTCATTCGGTCGAGGAACGCAAGCAAGTATTCGATAATCTGCGTCGCGATTTCGGGACCATTTCCGTCGGCTTCGTCGAGGGTCCGGACGAACCTCTTCGGCTTCACATTAGGGGTTCAACGGGAGCAAGCGGCATCATCGAGCTTAGTCTGGAGCACGACGCTCCCTATCGGATCAGCGACCTGGCAGTAAAGATCGGCGGGTCCGGACACGACAAGCTGAACTCCAACGTCGATCCGCCGCCGGTGAATGGCAACATGCCAAATGAGCAACTGGCCCGGGCATTGGACACTTACTTCGGCAAGCTCGCGGCAAACGACGTGTTTTCGGGCAACGTTTTGGTAGCGAAGGACGGCAAGACCCTTTTCCAGGGATCTTACGGATTTGCTGACCGTGCCAACAAAGTTGCGAACGATTCCGCAATCCGCTTCAATGTCGGTTCCATTAATAAGACCTTCACGCAGGCAGCCATCCAGCAACTGGTCGCGCGTGGGAAGCTCTCGCTGACCGACACAGTCGGAAAACTGCTCCCCGATTACCCGCAGGAGATGACGCGCGCAGCCACGGTCGACCAATTGCTGCACCACTTCGCCGGCGTGGCCGACTTCTTTGGAGAACAATTCTCGGCGACCGCTAAGGACCGGTTCCGGTCCAATGCCGATTACTACAAATTTGTTTCCGACTTGAAACCGCTGTTTGCTCCTGGCACACGCAGGCAGTATTGCAACGGCTGCTACATCGTTCTCGGCGCGATTATTGAGCGCGTTTCCGGCATCCCTTACGAACAATACGTGCAAGAGAATATCTTCAAGCCTGCGGGCATGACCGCAACCGGTCCGCTGCAATCGGACGGCATCAACCCGGATGTTGCAATAGGATATACACAGAAAGCTGGCGATGGACGCCTGCAGAGCAATGTGCTGATGCAGGGAGCGTCCGGCTGTGCCGCCGGCGGTGGTTACGCAACCGCCGCCGATCTCCTCTCATACGCTGAGGCATTACGTCACGGCCGTATTCCCGATGTTGCGTCAGCGAAAGACCTGGGCATTGCCGGAGGCGCTCCCGGAATCAATTCGATTCTGGAGCAGAATGGCCCGTGGACGGTCATAGTGCTCAGCAACCTTGATCCACCCGCTGCCGAGGATGTTGGAAGATCGCTGGCACGAGCACTCACCAATTAGGACGAAAAAAGGTATTGCTTTGCGGATTGTAATCATTGAAGACGATGCGGTCGTGGCGCACACGCTCAAGATGTATCTGGAGCATGCCGGATACGAACCTTCGGTCGCTCGCGATGGTATCAATGGCCTCGAAATGGCATGTGGCAAAGATGTCGCGCTCGTGATTCTCGACCTGATGATCCCTGGAATCTCCGGTCACGAGGTCTGCAAGCGCCTCCGCCAGAAATCCACGGTGCCGATTTTGATGCTCACGGCGCGCGCCTCCGAAGATGATCGGGTTACGGGCCTCGATATTGGCGCCGACGACTATGTCACCAAGCCGTTCCATCCCCGCGAAGTAGTGGCCCGTGTCCACGCCCTGCTACGCCGACTGTCGCCGCAGCAATTAGCACCGCCACCTCCGATAGTAATTGGAGATCTCGAAATCAACTCCTGGGGTCGCACTGTGTCTCTCCGCGGGCAGTCTGTTGCTTTGACCCCGACGGAGTTTCGTCTTTTGGACGTCTTAGCCCGATCCCCGGGTCGCGTGTTCACTCGCGAGGAATTGCTGGCTCGCGCATTTGGACCCGACTTCGATGGCATGGACCGCACCATCGACGTCCACATAACGAACCTCCGACGCAAGATCGAGAGTAACGGCGACCAGCAGTATATCGTCACAGTCCATGGAGTCGGCTACCGGCTCGGAGACCTGCGGTGATTTCCAGCCTGCGCCTCCGGATGATGACTGCGGTAGGTCTCCTCGCCATAGCAGCCGTGGTCGCCGTGGCGCTGGCAGCGCGACAGCGCACTCGCGCGGAATTCCATCGTTTTCAGGAACTGGAGAAGATCTCAGCTGCTACAGACCCCAATACCGATGCCGAACATATCGCAGCATTGCTGGCTGGCCGGTGTTGCAACGCCGATGCCTTGCGCACCGCCACTGCCGCGCTTTCCCGCCATCAGGTGCTGGTTGTTGCCGATAGTTCCGGTCGTATGATCGCCAAGTCCGGCAAGCCGCTCGATATGATTGGCGAATTTCGATTCTCACAAAATGGTGAGGTCGTTTCAATTGAGGCCGCACGCCATGACCAGGGTGGGGTAGTCACTGGCGTCAGCCTGCGCTTCCAGATCCCGGGAATTCTGGTGCGGTTGGCGAACGGAAGCGCGGCCCATCTGTATGTATTTCCGATGCCCGAAGAAAAGACCGCAGGACCGGAGGCTGTATTTCTCGGATCCGTAGATCGCTCACTTCTGCTGGCAACAATCTTGATTGCAGCCCTTGCGTTGCTGGCCACTTGGATGCTGACGCGTCGAATTGCCGGACCTATTGAAGAGCTCCGTGCAGCGGCACAAGATCTCGCCGGGGGAAATCTCGGACGACGAGTGAACACTCGCGGTTCCGACGAGATAGCCGAACTCAGCTGTAGTTTCAATGCTATGGCGGCGGAACTCGAAAAGGTGCAGGTATTGCGACGGAACCTGGTCCATGATGTGGTGCACGAACTCCGCACGCCGCTCGCGGCGCTACGCTGTCGTTTTGACTCAGTCACGGACGGTATTTCGAGAGATCCGCAGAAAGAAATCGTTGGCGCTAACGAAGAGATTGACCATCTTCTGAGACTTGTGGAGGATCTACATGAACTAGCGCTCGCCGAAGCTCGTGAGTTGAAACTCGCGATCTCCGAGTCACCCTTAGAGCCGATTGTCCAGTCAGCCGCGCGCGCTGCCGGCCTTGAAGGCGACCCTAGGCTCCGGATGACGCTGGATAATAACCTCGTCGTTCGCGGAGATGCTGTGCGCTTGCGTCAGGTAGTGCTCAACATACTCAGCAACGCAGCGCGATTCACGCCTGCCGACGGAATGATCACGGTAAGTGGGTCTCACCAGGGTAAGGAAATAATAGTCGAGGTTCACAACACGGGGAGCAACCTAACCAGCGACGAAATCGCCCATGTATTCGATCGCTTTTACCGCGCCGATCCTTCGCGCCAGCGCGCCTCTGGCGGGACAGGTCTGGGCCTTTCTATCGTCAAGAACATCATCGAAGCCCAGGGAGGTCGAGTGTGGTCCCGAAGTGACGATTCCGGCGTTTCCTTCACCTTTGCTCTGCCTTCTCACATATGACAAAGAATGAAGAGTATGAATTTCTGACGATACCGTCCTTTTCTGGTATGAGCTTAAGCGCGTGGGCAAGTCTGTCGTACCTGACTGATTGTGAGTGTTCTGGAAAATATCAGTTCCACGACGCGATTAATCCTCTGAAGTCTCGGCTGCTCGTCGACTCCCCGAACGCTTGAAGGGTTCGAATGTCTGGGTCGAATACGATGGCATCTCGAATCATAAAAAGCTTCTGGAGCAACGCTAATTTTGAAGAGTTCGACGTTTCCAGTTCCGATAACAAGCTCCGATGATGAATACAGTGAATTACGATGCATCCATTGAGCCTTGAGTCGCAGTCTTAGACAAAGGAGGATGATGCGGACGGCGGAGCCGTGGCGTAGCGCTCGCTAAATTCGAGCATGCCTGCGGGATCTGTTGCGCCACAGCCAGTGCGTTTTGATCGCAACCTTTATGCGCTCCAGGTTTTCTCGGATGTTCGCCGCGGCGGCGATGTTTTTCCTGCTGATGGGAGCAGTCAGTGGGCAGAATACGACTCGAGTCACTCTTGATCAGGCCATTGATCTAGCGCTGGCGCACAACCATTCGCTCAAAGCCACGCGAACCCTGATTCTTCAGAATCAGGCCCAGGAGATCACTGCGAACCTGCGCCCAAATCCTACTTTTGGGGTGGATACGCAGTTCGTTCCATTTTTTAGTCCGCAAGACTTCTCCGGGGAGAATCTGAACGAAACTCAGCAGTTCGACCTTGGGATCAGTTACCTCTTCGAACGCGGTCGCAAGCGGCAGCGGCGTCTCCAGGCTGCTCGTGATACGACTGCCGTTACACGCGCCCAGGTGGCCGATGCCGAGCGCACACTGGCGTTCAATGTGGGCCAGCAGTTCGTCAGCGTTTTGCTGGCGGAATCGACGCTCGCGTTTGCACTCGACGATCTCAAAGGATTTCAGCAGACGGTCGATATCAGCGAGGCACAGCTCAAAGCGGGATACATTGGTGAAGGCGATTATCTAAAGATCAAGCTGCAGCTCCTGCAGTTTCAGACAGACGTCTCCTCTGCCCGCCTCGCGAAGGTGCAAGCGCTGGTCGGACTGCGTGAATTCCTCGGCTACAACGCGGTACCGGCGGACTATGACGTGGTGGGCGAACTGGAGTTTCAGCCGCTCGAAGGGAACCTGGAAGACTTGCAGGCGCGGGCATTGCGCGAGCGACCGGACTTCCGTGCCGCTGAGCTAGGAATCACTGCTGCACAGAGCCAAATCCTCCTGGCCAAAGCGAACGCCAAGGTCGATGTAAACGGCACCTATGATTTCACTCACGTTTCCGGGGAAAACACAGCTTCCATCTTCGCCAACTTTGAGCTGCCGATCTTCAATCGCAATCAAGGAGAAATCGCGCGCACTGGCTACGCACTTACGCAAGCGCAGGAGCAGAAGCAATCGGCAAGCGATACCGTTCTCTCTGACGTTGCCAACGCCTATGAATCACTCAGGAGCAACCAAGAGGTGGTGCAACTTTATATTTCGGGCTACCTCAAGCAGGCGCAGGACTCGCGCGACATCAGTGAGTATGCTTACAAGCGGGGCGCCGCCAGTCTTTTGGACTATCTGGATGCCGAGCGCAGCTACCGATCTGTGCAACTGGCTTATCGGCAGGCGTTGGCCTCTTACATGACGGCGATGGAGCAATTGAAGGAAGCGGAAGGAACGAGGAGCCTACCATGAGAAAGCTGTCATGAGAAAGCCGCGTAAGATGCACGCTGGCCATCGATGGCTGCCAGCACTCGTCGCGGCATTGGCGAGCCTGCTGCTCTTGCCCGGATGCGAAGGGTCCAAGTCGGCGGCACCAGCGGATCCAAACAGCGCAAAAAACTCGGACAGTGCTGAACTGTTTACCATCCCTCAGGAGCAGATGGCGCATGTGCAGGTGCTGACAGTTCAATCCACCACGCTGACCCGATTGCTGCGGCTAACAGGGGCGGTGGCCTACAACAGCTTTAAAACCACGCCTGTCATCACGCAGGTGAGCGGACCGGTCAGCAGGGTGGTGGTGGTTCCGGGTCAGAGAGTACAACGGAGCGAGCCCATGTTGTACGTGGCCAGCCCGGATTATTCGCAACTTCGCACGAATTATCTAAAAGCCAAAGCTGCGTACGCTCTGGCGCAAATGGCTTATGACCGTGCCCGGGACCTTTATCAGCACAAAGCGATTGCCGAGCAAACTCTGGAGCAGGCGGAGTCGGCGGAGGTGCAGGCGGGCGGTGATCTGGCGGCAGCGCAAGCCGCATTGAAAGTGATGGGAATCACGGATCCGGATGCACTCGTGAAAGCTCCACCTTCTTTCGAAGTTCCGGTAAGAGCACCGATCAGCGGCCAAGTGGTGGAACAAGATGTTTCCGCCGGACAACTCATTCAACCGGGCAGTACTCAATGCTTCCTGATTTCGGATACGACCAGCGTCTGGGTGCTGGTCAATGTCTACCAGAAAGATTTGCCCTTCGTGAATGTTGGAGATACGGTCACCATTCAGACGGACGCCTATCCTGACGTTTTCCACGGCCGCATTTCGTACGTCGCAGCTTCGCTCGATCCGAGCACGCGTACTTTACAGGCGCGTATCGAGACCAATAATCCGGGCGAGAAGCTGAAGAAGGATATGTTCGTCTTTGCGAACGTGAATGCGGGCACGATTCCAAATGCCATCGCTCTTCCGGATGCAGCCGTGTTGCGCGATAGCGAGAACCAGCCTTTTGTTTACGCGGCATTCTCTTCAAACCAGTTTGGCAGGCACGCAGTTACGCTCGGAGAAAGCCTCAAAGGGCAGACGCAGATCACCAGCGGGTTGAAAGCGGGCGACCGGGTGATCGGAAATGGCAGTTTGTTCGTGCAGTTTGCGAACTCGTTGCAGCGCTAGATGCCCACAATACCTGAAGAATTAATTCAGTTGGCAGAAGTGAAGCCAAGCACAGTGTTCACGACCGAATGATCCACAGAATCGTCCAAGCGGCGCTACGTCAAAGATTCCTGGTACTGATGCTGACCACTTTCATCACGGTCGGCGGAATCCTTTCGTTTGAGCGGATGCCGGTGGATGCCTATCCCGACCTATCTCCTCCGCAGGTTGAAATCATCACACAGTGGCCGGACCATGCGGCCGAAGAGGTGGAGCGGTTGGTTACGCTTCCTCTTGAACTCCAGATGAACGGCGTTCCCCACATGGTGGTAATGCGTTCCAAATCGCTTTACGGCTTGTCCGATCTGATTCTCACCTTTGAAGAAAATACCGACAGCTATTTTGCTCGGCAGATCGTCTTTGAACGGCTCGCTCAAGCCACAGTGCCCACGGGAGTAATCCCAACCATGGCGCCTCTTTTCAGTCCGAGCGGCCTGGTCTATCGCTATGTGCTCGAAAGTCCGGACCGCTCACCCCAAGAGTTGAAGACGATCGAGGACTGGGTGGTACAGCGAGCCTATCGATCGGTACACGGAGTAGCCGACGACTCGGGCTTTGGCGGAACAGTGATGCAGTACCAGGTGCTGCTGGATCCGGCACGCATCTATGGATATCACCTGACAATTCCGCAAGTGGTGACGGCGCTTTCCGCCAATAATGCGAATGCCGGTGGCGGATTCTTTTCGCAGGGCGGACAGTTCTACTACGTGCGCGGTATCGGATTGGTGCGGAACACCGACGACATTGGAAACATCGTGGTGGGTGCCAACAAAGGTGTGCCCATCCGAGTGAAGGACATCGGGGATGTAACGATCGGGCATGCGCCTCGCCTGGGCGAATTCGGCTTCCAGAAGAATGACGACGCGGTCGAGGGCGTCATTCTAATGTTGCGTGGCGAGCAGACCCAAAACGTCCTGAAAGGAGTGGAGGCAAAAACCGAAGAACTAAACCGGCGGATCCTGCCGCCGGATGTCAAGATTCATCCTTATTATGATCGCAGCGAACTGGTAGACCTCACGACCGAAACGGTCGAAGCGAACCTGCTCCGCGGCATGGTCCTCGTTTTGGTCGTGCTGATTTTCTTCCTGGTCAGTTTTCGGGCCGCGGTCATCGTTGCCCTCACTATTCCTCTTTCTCTCCTCTTTGCGTTCATCGTGCTCCATGCACACGACGTAGCTGCAAATTTGCTTTCCATTGGCGCAATCGATTTCGGAATTGTGATCGATGGCACGGTCGTGATGATTGAGAACATTTATCGGGAGCTGGCACTGCGGGAGGGCCAGGAGTACAAACTAAACGAAGTAATTCTTGCGGCCGCGAAGGATGTGGATCGGCCGATTTTCTATTCCGTGGCCGTCATCCTCGCCGGGTACCTGCCGATCTACGCGCTGACGGGACCTTCGGGCAAACTGTTCCACCCCATGGCTGAGACGATGGCCTTTGCCCTGGTTGGCGCCCTCATCCTGACCCTTACGCTGATACCGGTGCTGGCTTCCTACTGGTTCAGGAAGGGCGTCCATGAGAAACCCAATCGAGCATACGAATGGATGAAGCGGAAATACGCGGTTCAGCTGGATTGGGCGCTCAACCACGCCAAAACAACCATGTTGATCGCGGCTCTGATCCTCGGAGCCACCCTGCTCCTCGTGCCGTTCATCGGCGGCGAGTTTATGCCTCACCTCGACGAGGGCGCGCTCTGGGTCCGCGCCACGATGCCGTACACAATTTCTTTTGAGGAGGCCAGTAAGATTGCTCCTCAGATCCGCGACATCCTCATGTCTTATCCGCAGGTGACGGTCGTGGGATCCGAGTTAGGGCGGCCCGATGACGGCACGGATCCTACCGGCTTCTTTAACTGCGAGTTCTACGTAGGATTGAAGCCGTATAAAGACAAATCGTGGACCGGTGATGTCAGCGACAAGAAGCAGCTGATCGAGTCGGTCAACAAGAAGCTAACGGCTTTTCCCGGAATCATCTTCAACTACACGCAACCTGCCGAAGATGCCGTGGATGAAGCCCTCACCGGCCTCAAGAGTTCCCTGGCCGTCAAGATCTATGGTGAAGACTTGAACGTGCTGCAAGACAAAGCAATCCAAATTAAGAATGCGCTAGCCAAGGTGCCTGGGTTCACCGAGCTAACGGTCGTGCGCGAACTCGGTCAACCCAGCCTGCTCGTCGACGTCGATCGCAACAAGATCGCGCGCTACGGAATCAACGTGGCCGACGTAGAGGCGGTGATTTCGGCGGCAGTCGGAGGACAGGCGGTCACCCAAGTTATTCAGGGCGAAAAGCTGTTCGACCTCGTACTCCGCATGCAGCCCCAATTCCGGAGCAGCGCGCATGAGATTGGAAACCTGCTGGTGGGCACGCCTGATGGACAGCAGATTCCGCTTAGTCAACTCGCTAACATTACTCAGGGAAACGGCGCGTCCTTTATTTACCGCGAAAATAACTCGCGCTACATCGGCGTCCAGTACAGCATCGAGGGTCGAGACTTGGAGCGCGGCGTGCGAGACGGCCAAGCCGCCGTAAAAAAAGCCGTGACGCTGCCGCAGGGTTACACGATGTCATGGGGCGGCGAATACAGCCAATTTCTGGAGGCAAAGTCGCAGATGTATTTCATTGGGCCACTCGCCATCGTGCTGATTTTCATGATCTTGTTTGCGCTCTACGGAAATTTCAAATTCCCCGTCACCATCGCCTTAGGCGTCGTTATGACGGAACCCGTAGGCGCGCTGGTGGCGCTGAAACTCACGAACACGCCCTTCAGCGTTTCCTCAGTCCTGGGTCTTTTGGCGTTGCTTGGGGTTTCCGTGGAGACTGCCGTGATTCTGGTCTCCTATATCAACAAGTTGCGCCAGGAGGGAATGGGCATTCGCGCCGCCACACGGGAAGCCTCGCTGCTTCGTCTCCGTCCGATCATGATGACGGCTCTTGTCGCCTGCCTAGGATTGTTGCCTGCGGCCCTATCCACTGGCATCGGATCGGATACGCAAAGGCCCTTTGCCATCGTCATCGTTGCCGGTCTCATCTCCCGCCTCTTCATCGGGTTCTTCGTCAATCCTGTGTTGTACGAGATGGTCGCCCGTGAGGGCGATGTGCTACAGGTATAGAAAATAGTGTCTAGATTGGGAAGAGACGCGAGTCTCTCCCGAAGCGATATCTGTCAATCGCCAACGACCTCGGGACCGAGGCCTTACCTGTCAACATGAAGAGAGATGATTAGCCCCAAAACGCTGGCCAAGCAAACCAGCAGGATAATTCCGATCAGCTTATAGATCTCCTTACGACGATCTGGTTTTCTGGCGCGTCTCGGCTTGATCGACATGAGTGAGCTAGGTGCCTATTACTCTAGTTCCAGCGTAGCTTTCCAAAGCTCGCCTTGTCACCTTGTTAACATTCGGAAGAAGACATGCACCCGAGTCACGGGCTAAACGGAAGTTATGCTTCGGCGTACTCTAACGGACGCTGGCCAGAAGTCCTCTTGGAGGAGATCACTCCCGATCTCCTCCAAGCCCGTTTCTGGCCAACCGGTAAACGAGTGATCGTTTGCTGGACACAAGCGCGTTTCTGAGGATCTATCCTGATTGTTCTAGCGCAATCCGCCTCGATGAGCCCTTTGAACTGTTAGCACCACTAATCTCTCAAGTCGTGAACACAACTGTGACGTCAGGCACAGTTGTGCAGAGTCAGTCCGTTTGCTAGTGTGGCGTGCATGTCGCCAAATGTACCCGAACAGTTGAGCAGAACCATAGAGACGCTTTATCGGTCTGAATCGGGCAGGATTCTGGCCACGCTGGTGCGGCTCCTCGGCGATCTCGATCTCGCTGAAGAGGCCATGCACGAGGCCTTTGCAGCTGCTTTGGACACGTGGCGCCAAGCAGGCATACCAGATAGCCCGCGCCCTTGGCTCATTTCAACCGCACGCTTCAAGGCCATAGACGGGATGCGGCGGCGGGCGCTTTTCGGCGCCGCACAAACGGACCTCGCACTCTACCTTGAGGCGCGCATCAACGAGAAGCAAGAAGAAGAGGAGATCGAGGACGACCGCCTCCGTCTCATCTTTACCTGCTGCCATCCTGCTCTGGCGCCGGAAGGACAGGTTGCTCTTACCCTGCGTGAAGTGTGCGGCCTGACAACAGAAGACATTGCTCGCGCATTTCTCGTTACACCGGCAACGCTCGCGCAGCGCATCGTGCGCGCGAAGGCCATCATCCGCGATAAAGCTATTCCTTACCAGGTGCCCTCACCACAGGAATTACCGGAAAGATTGGGAGCCGTACTTCAAGTCGTGTATCTGGTCTTCAACGAGGGTTACTCGGCGGAGGCAACTGGATCCCTGAGCCGCGAGGCGATTCGTCTGGGCGGACTACTCCGCGAGCTTCTTCCAGAACCCGAGGTGACGGGCCTGCTGGGGCTCATGCTGTTGCAGGAGTCGCGCCGTGCCGCCCGAAGCTCTCCGCAGGGAGATCTCATCCTGTTAGACCAACAGGATCGCTCTTTGTGGAATCAAGACCAGATCGCCGAAGGCATTGCGCTCACCGAGAGCGCTCTTGCATCGCGCCGTTTCGGCGCCTATACGCTGCAGGCTGCCATTGCTGCGGTTCACGCCGAGGCTCCATCCGCAGCATCAACAGACTGGCAGCAGATCGCGGCACTCTATGGCCGGCTGATTCGTATCCAGCCATCTCCGGTCGTGGAACTTAACCGCGCCGTTGCCGTCGCCGTGTGCGGGCATCCAGAGAAGGGTCTTGCTCTCATCGATGCCTTGCTTGCGCGCGGAGAACTCGTCAACTATCATCTCGCGCACTCCGCCCGGGCGGAATTGTGTCGCCGGCTGTGTCGGCTTGCGGAAGCCTCTGCTTCTTATGAGAAGGCGCTGGCCCTGGTTTGGCAGGAGTCCGACCGCCGATTCCTGGCGGGGCGGCTGCAGGAGTTGAAATAAAATTTGGCTCTACTGTCGATTTTCCCTGTGCCCGGCGACTATAAGGTGAACGATTCAGCAGGCAAGGCTGTGCTGCTGGTTTCCACCAGGAGGAGAAGAACAATGAAATACGTTTGCTTGGGATACTACGATAAAGGCAAGTTTGATGGCATGACTGAGGGCGAGCAAAACGCTATGTTCGACATATGCTTTGAATACGACGACCATCTTCGCGCCAACGGGCACTGGGCTGGTGGAGAAGCGCTTCAGCCTCCGGAAACCGCGTTGACCCTGTATTGGAAGAACGGCAAAGTGGCAACTACTGACGGTCCCTATGCGGAAACCAAGGAACAACTCGGCGGCATTCTCGTCCTTGAGGCGCGGGACATGAATCATGCTGTACAGCTCATGACGCAGCATCCGGCGCTGACGTATGGCAACATTTTCGAGATTCGGCCAGCGGGGGACATGAACGAAATCATGAAGGCAAGTGAGCAGCGACGACGAAAGAACACGGCACGAATTCGTCAATGACACCGAGCCAAGCCCTGTCGGGGGGAAGGTGTACGTGACTATCTAGTTTCAAATTGGGTCCAAATGGCAAGAAGGTTTCGGTCGCAAGAACCGCCGAGTCCGCGGAGGCAGCTACATTTGAACATCAATTTTAAAGCCGCTCGGCGAGCTTAGCATCGTCTGCGTCACTGTTTGCGCGCTAGTACTGACCGATCTTGAGGCGCAACCTCAAGTAAACTTCGTGGCGACAGTTTGTTCTTCGTCCACCTGTACTCTAAAGTAGTCCCGTGTCTTCATCGCCATCAAGTTTGCAAAAAGCACTTCTGGAAACGAAGCGATTCGGGTGTTGTATAGCGCCACATCCGAATTGTAGAACTCGCGACGATCAGCGATCTTCTCTTCTAGTTCCGATATGCGACCTTGCAACCTCAAGAAAGTCGGATTGGCCCGGAGTTCCGGGTAGCCTTCGGCAACGGCGAAAAGTTTATTGACTGCTACTGTTGTCATTCCGTCGGCCTGGGCTTTTTCCGCAATCGAAATTGCACTGGCGGAGGCGGTCCGTGCCTTGACAATTTTCTGTAATGTCTCCTGCTCATACTTCATGTAGCCTTTGCAAGTTTCGATAACATTAGGGAGTTCGTCGTGACGTTGTTTAAGAAGGACGTCAATGTTTGACCATGCACGGTCATTTTCATTTCGCAGCCGGACAAGCGAATTAAATACAGTGATCGCATACACGATTGCCGTAAGGGCTGCGAGCACGACCACGTAAAAAACGACCATCAAAATGGCCATAAAATTTTCTGACGTTCTTACATTCGCAAAAGTAAGATTAGCAGGCACACGACGGACACAACCGCGCCTCCGACGATCATTTTAAACGCTCTATTACGTAGAGACCGGTCGAGGATGTCGTCAGGTTTCGAAGTGATCAGTAACGTCTGCTCCTCGCTTCCCTGCGAGATGAAGTTACGATCCTCGAGATTCTTCGTATCAGGATTTTCCCTGCAAGTGCCTGTCACTCCATACTCAACTCCCGGCAAGATACAATATTCGGTGACGCGAAAGCGGCCCGTAGCGGCATTCGCAGCGGGAACGTTTGCGAACGATTTAACAGAAAAGTCTTCCCCTAACCCTGCCGGTGAGCGCGATCCGATCGACTTGTCCGCCATCAGGCGAAGGTGAGTAAGAGCTTCTTGGCGGCGACCTTCTTTCGCCGGATCACCCAAGGGACCCGAGGCTTCCAACTGTCGCGATATCACGTTAAAGATCGCTGCGCGGTCGCCTTTGATTGCACTATCAAATGCTCCAAAGAGCCTGTCTACGCTCTCACTATTCTCGTGTTCCAATCCGAAGCGCTTATGTACAAAGCCCTGAACCTTCCGCTCTATGGAACGCATCTGTGCGCGCCGTATATATTCGAGGTATGCCGGATTGACACCAGCCCCACATGAATCGATCTCCACTTGAGTAACGCGTGGAATGTCCCACTCTGCGTGAGCAACGTCAATCAAGACCTTAGCGCCACCTTTTCCTTCCAGATATAAAGGGGGGCCATCGATGTCGGTAGCTTCGCGGTTCCACCTGCCGCCGCGACCCTCGGATTTCCACGAATCGATTTCTACTTTAAAGGCACAACACCGCGTTTGGGTGATGGGACTAAGAGCAGGGCTCAGCACCGGCGCTGTTCCCCGTGTGCGAACAATACCCATAGCCAGTCCGCGAATCGAGAGGTCTGGAATGTCTGAGATTAGTTTGTACTGACGGAACTTGCGTAGACCGGAGTAAAAAAACCACAGGCCTCCCATGAAGCCTACCAGCAAAGAAAAGCTGGGATCGGTGTGACCCCGTAACAAAACGTATAGAGGGGTAATCATGCGTCAAGGTCAACCAAATTAAAATTCACAGAGCGATTTAGCCCTATCGGTCCGTTATCATGCGTCTTGCCCATCAGCGATCTGGCATGTTGCGCCAGCTCCGCGTTTCTTCAAATGAAACGTGAGACGCTTGCCACCGACCTTCACTCATCTGAACGGAACAAACGTCAGCAAGTCGCCATCCGGGTTACTCCCGGACCAATTCCACGCGTCGATTACGGGCTCGACCTTCCACGGTCTTGTTGCTTTCAATTGGTTGGGCGGCGCCAAACCCTGAAGGGTTCAGACGTTCCCTCGCCACGTGGTATCGAGTCTCAAGCGCTTCTTTGACCGCTTCCGCCCTCCTCTTAGAAAGATCAAGATTATAGTTGTCGCTCCCTATGTTATCCGTGTGGCCTCCAACGTTAAGTTTCCACGATGAGTGTGAATGCAGGATCCGCGCGATCTCGGCCAGAGTCGGATCCGATTCCGGACGCAAGTGCGCACTATCGAAATTGAAATATATGCTGTAAATATCTGCTTTCCCTTGTTGCTCCAATTGCTTCTCAATCAGCGAAGAAGAGTCCCCCGCCGGATAACTGATTTTAGTGGCTTGCAGGATTTCCCCACTGCTAATTTTCCAGGCCAGGGCCAGCGGATTGTCGAGGTCATCGAGGATATAAAATTCTGCATCCCCACCTTCCGCCGCGCACTTCGCGCGCACGGCCGGCAAAGTTGTTGGTTCATCGTTCAATAGAATTGGATAGGCGTAATCACTTTTTCCTACCCGCTTTAAACTGCAGTATTCCCGAATATCCTGCGGCCCCACGAGTGTTGCTTTTTTCCCTTCTGGTATCTGCACTGGATTGGGAGTGTCTTTAGAAGGAGTAGTGGTTGAAAAATATTTTTTCATATAAACAATAAAGCCTGGCTCATACGCAAAAGCGGAATCGCCATTCTTTTTTAATTCGGCGAGCACCTCTGAGGAAACACCGATCGCGGTAGTTCCCGGAAAATCATCGGGACGTGGACCGGTCATATGAAATGTCTCATTGTATTGGTGGGATTGCCGCAGATCCTTAAGTGCCACGATGCGATCTCCTTCTATAGTGTCCGGAGGTGGCGGGAGTTTCGATGCAGTGGCCGGGGGGGAGTGACCCTCAACCTCAAGGCGTCGATTCTTAGCCCATGGATCCGGTTGCTCCGCGGAATAGTGGAGGCTGATGCTGTCATGACTTGTAGAAGTAATTCTCTTGATTGACTCATAGTCGCCCTCCTCGGCGACCACGGCTGTAACGAGTGTCATCCCAATGCGTAGTGGAACCGAGGCAAACAGATGGGGGGAGCCGGAGGAAACCTCAGGATAAGCAGGAAGAAATCTTTCAACGTAAATTGGAGAGGTTGGAGGGCTTGAAGGAGCCCGGATTGGGAGACCTTGTGCCGGGGGAGGCGGATTTCCTTGCGTCACTGCCGACGTAATGTTTTGGGTCAGCTTAGTACCGACATCAGGGGTGGACGAGGCGGGATTATGTGGAGGTGGAACGGCAGGCACTGCACCTCCTGTAGTTTGCGTTGCGGGGGACACGGGACCACTGCCACCGTGTAGGGAAGGTGCCGAACCAGGCGAGCGCTTTCCAGACGATGCGCCCAGTGTTGGTTTCTTTTCTCTCCTTGCCTGCCAAGCTTTTTGAAAGGCCACCACCAGTGCGGCGGCGATGAGAATTACGACCAAAGATCTCGATAGTGGCTTCATTGTTTGTAACCGAAATTTATCTTTAAACTCGCCGCGGACTAGGCCACACTAATTGAATGGTTGGACAGTTTCTCGATCCAATTGCACAAGGTGACACTCCTTATCGGCCGATGTGTGCTTAAGCACAACCCTTTGGAATAGCGTCGTGTTTCGATATCAATTTCTCGCGATGTTGCAATCCGCCAAAGTTAGAGATGGGCTTGATGTTTAGGGCGTGGAGGAAGGAATTGATGAGGCTCGCCATCGGCGCGGGAAACAAATAACCTACGCCCCCAACAATGTCGACGCTCAAATCTGCCGTGCGGCAGGGATCTCCCAGGGATCCAACCGCCTCACCCATGCGAGTTCCACCAACAGCCGCACCATATCCTATGTATGGACCAGTGACAAAGCCAAAGGCTCCGACCCCAACTATCGTCCTCGCTTGGTAAGCCATCACCAGCCCAGCAGGTCCGAGAGCGACCCCATGCACAGATTGCAAGAGGCTTTGTTTGACACTTAGAGACGTGGGAGCTCCTACGCCCCAGGAGCCATTTTGATAGCCAGCATACACTGATCCCTTAAAGGTGTAGTCTCCGGTCGCTTGCAGCACCGAATCTTTGGAACTGAAGCCAGTGATGACGGTGAATGACTGATGCACTGTGACGGCTAAGGGTACGGGCAAACCGAAGATTGGAATACTCAAGTCAACGGGGACTTGGAACTGCTTCCTAATATTACCGTCCGCGCCGACAGCGCTCCCTGCCTCGAACTGCATGGTGAGACCGGAGGCCCCTGCCAACTCGACATTGGCTTTTTGAATGCGTCCCCCGTGAATTGCCAAATTAAAATGCAGAGAAGGGTTCTCCAGGCGCAAAACGGCGTAGGCCTGAAATTTCACGCCCGATTGGTCGTATGACACTCTCATACCCATACCGCCGCAACAAAAGGGCGTAAGCTGGAAACCGTTAAGCTCTATTTGGGGTGGGGGGCCAGCCAATGCTGCCGCGACCGAGGACGAGGAACCCACTGCCGGACCCGGGTCTCCAAAGCTGTAGGATGAAGGTTTTAGCGCTGGCCCCAAATTCTCCTGTTGTGACGATGGAGGCTCAACCATTGAACCCGGAAAATCTGGTGCCGAATAACCAATCATCTCGGTGGGTTCGATCCGCTGGTCGAAGGAAATATCAACATCCTTGATCAACTCCGTTAACTCGAAGGGACCTAACGTCACCTCGATAGTATCGGTCTTGCGACTTAACCCTAGTACCCGGCCAGCCGCCCGGCTGGTAAGGAAAATAATTTTGCCGACCTGAATTTCATCTGTGTGACCTGCCCTAGCATCGATCGTCCAATTGATTCCGTTCGAACTTGACGTTCGGATTGAATCGGCACCTCCATCAACGATCACAACATCGTCCTGGTAAACAACCTTGTCGTTTCGAGTTGCAGGCAAACCGTACTTGAATTCTGACTCGGTGACAATGTGGCCATTTACCGTACGAGGACCAGTGGCGGGGTGTTCAGTACTACGAACTCCCGGGGTCTTCGCCTCTCTAGATTGGATCCCACGGTTTTCAGTTTTTGAACACCCAACGATGGTAATAAGGGAAATGATTGGTAAGATCGCGCGCGCATTACGGAGAATTATGTGCCTGTGACGATCTCCCGATCGTCGGGCGTACGAGCCAGGAGTCTTACCAAGTCTCAATTTCGTCACGCTCACTGGATGCTCCTTGTGTTACGACCGGTTTATTTTCTTTGAAACCAAGACGAGGCTGACTCAGCGCTTAAGTTTCTGGCACAATTGATTCCCAACGAACCATTTCACTAGCCCCAAAAAGGGTAGGGATTAGGCCCCCAAGGCATGTGCTACTTGACCTCGAACGTCCAGACGGAGTTGAAAACTTTTCCATTGCCCTGATTTCTCGCGATGTCTGCGCCAGAGAATTTCATCGTGTTCGAAAGCGGGCGCAATACAATGCCGTACTCGCCAGCTTCGAGCGGAGCTTGCGCGGAGACCTCAAACACTCCGGGAGAGACTTTCTTGGTCTGAGTTGGCGACTGGTCTTGCAGGAAGTTTGAAAATGCTTGCCAATCCACCGCGGAACTCGAAAATGCGTTTTCCTTTCCCTGCGACGCGCCTACGAGCCTCCACGCCGAAGGAGGCGGAGTAGGCGTGAGCTTTACGATTACAGGCTCAAACTCATCCACACTGACGTACATCCAGGCGGCGAAATTTACCAAGAAACTAGGCTGATTCGAGGGAGCTACGGCCGAAGAATTCGGGCCTGTTACCGCCCAAAGATAAGTGACAGCAGACTTTCGGTGTGCCATGGCTGAGGTCAAGATCCCACCTGTCTGGCTGGCGGCCATTTCGCCCGGAAGCGAGCCAGCGTGCACTGCTCCCTGCCAAGCGGCCGTACTTACACCCGACTCGACGGCCTGGGTAGTAACGGAGTCATTCGCCAAATGCCCGAGGGAGGAGGATTTTGTTTTTGTCTGGCTAAGGTGAGTTTTCTCCAATGGAAGGGCGATGCCCAATAGCGGCGCCCTCGGTCCGGCTTGGGAACCGACTGTCAGCAAGATCACGGAGGGTTCCTTGGATGGGGAAGCAGAATCCGATGGAAGTGTTTGCGACGACGGCATCGGAGTGATAGGGCCATTCGACACCTTGCTAGGGACTGATGGTGCGGCGTTTGCAGGTGGCCCTCCTTGTGAACCCGTAGAGGTGCCTGTTGCGGAGGCAGCAGGGCTAGAGTCTTGGTTGCTTGAAATAGCTGCGGCAACGACAGCACCGATTACGTCTTGACTCACTCCGACCGACCTTAGAGAAATCAGGGCGTCGGGTGAAGCGTCAAAGTTCGAGTGGCTCGCACGTATGACCGCTAAGATTGTACTTTCGGCCAAACCGCTTTTCGTCATCTTAATGATGTCGCTGTTCGTGAGAGGTTTGGTTGGCTGTTGCGCGTGAAGCGCCAGTGTGATGACGAGCGCCGTGCTCAGCACCGCCATCAAGAGCCTTCTTGTAATTCGTCTAGTCATTTTTCACCCCGTCTTGATCTCGACAACGTGCCTAATTGCGGATTGGTTTCGTCGCTGGTCGGCGAGAGCCGTGATTGATAGATGAACGTAGACTCCGCTTCATTGCTTACTTGGCGACGTCATCCTGCGGTAATCCGCAGGAATTTCGAACAAACTATCCGGCTGAGGTCCTTCATGAATGTTTCGTAACTCCTTAACCCCAGAGTCGTCAGCGTGCTTCACGGCAATGTAGAGATGCGGGTCAATCCACTGATACGATTTCGATTGCTTGCGCAAAGCCGAGGAGGTGAATTCCCATTTCTCCGTGCTCCGGCCGTTGATGGTTTCTGCGCCCACTTTCTGACAAGTAACGTATTTAGAATCTGCGCACGGATGACTCGGATCTGTGGGCTTTAGAGTCGCCATGGATTGTTGACTCGCGCCCATCGCCTCGCCCATCTTGCGGAACATTTCGCCCATGTCGACGACTGTCTTGCTCTCCGGCATAAGCTCCCACAAGTGACCGCCAGCGGGATCTATCAGATACACAACGTGGGGGCCGCGGGGGATTTGCATTTCCTGCCGCATCCGCCCTTTTCCAACATAAACTTTCCCAATGTTTAGAACCTGGTCCGGGTGAGCTGATTCATAAACAAATTGATCGGCCGAGAAGTCTACGGGGAAAAGTGATTGTTGACCTGGTAACTGTATCGCAGCTGTGCATGCGGTAATCGCAACCAGTATCCTTAACAGACCGGATCGCTTAAACATTTGTCTCTCCCTTGTCGAATAATTCTTAACACGCTTAAAAGTGACAGAAAGCACAAAAGGCGACTAGCACGTCAGGCCGTTAATCCGATTTAGGGCTCAGCTAAGGTGTGGGCGGCCAGCATCCCGATCGTGTAGCCGGGCCACTTGGGTGGCAGGAGTTCTAAGTTTGTCCGTTTTTCATAACTCTCACTTCGTTGAGCCGGCCGACTCTCACCTGTCTACCCTGTCCGACAAATACTTAGTGGCGCTTGCAGCCTGTTGTCTTGAATCGGGTGCGAAAGGTGCGCATTGAGATGGTCAACACCTGTCTAACGATCAGTCTTCCGATTCCCACATAGAAAAAGGAACTCGTTACAGCGTTTGCAGAAAGTTGATTAAGTCCTGAGTCTGTTGCTCTGATAGGTTGATTTGGAATCTCTGATTATAAAAATTGACTACTTGCTGGAGGTTCGCGGCTACGCCGTTATGAAAGTAGGGCGCACGCGCTGCTAACCCGCGCAAGATAAGCCCTTTGCCTCTTCCAATGTCGCTGCATTGGCCGGTGATCAGGGCTTTGCCGGGGTCTGAGGTGTAGTAAGTATTTCCCGAGAGCGGCCCTTGGGTGCAAACCAGTTGAAACACCGGAAGGCTGGGCGCCTGTAACTGTTCAAGCGCCTGGGAGATATTCGAATCTGTTTCATACAAGGTAGAGTGGCTCGTTCCTATATCCAGCGGCAAAGGGAAGGAGTGATTTCCGACGTTAAAATTGTCGTGGCAAGTGGTACACGTTCCGGTGATTTGCTGACTGCCGGTGGTCAATCCTGGCACATCGCTAATAGTCAGCGGTTGAGTGTTAAACAGCTGTTCACCGCGCGCTATGGAAGCTCGCCGTGAGTTTGGCGAATTCTGAAAAGACGTGTATATCGTGAATACGTTGGGAGTGAACTTGTTTCCGTGGGGGTCTCCTCCAAGCGAATCATTGATCCCCGGGTAGTAGGGCTGAGAAGACAGGAATTGCGGTCCGCCCTGGGCTCCTTTCGACAAATTACCAGCGGCAAAATCCTGCAACTGCGCAGAGTTCAGTGCCGTCTCAAAGCCCACTATCTGGGTGAGCTGGTCCGGTGTAGGGGTTTGGGTTGCCTGGGCATGCCCTAAGGTTGCGTCGATTGCCTGTTGGGTAAGGTCGGTGTGCAAATTGGCGGCGAAAGTTTGGCCGTTATTCAAAGGAAAAGAAAGCGATTCCCGACCGTCAAACATAATGCCGCTCGAAAAGCCTAGATTGGTGGTTGGCAGCGGTCGCCGATATACGGAAACGATTTGTTGCCCCTCAGAATTCGTTGTAAGAGCACAACCATATGGGTCTTGCACGGCGGAGATCGTATATTGAGCAGGTGATGGATCCGTCGTATTTGGTGGAACCGTTAGCGGGATTCGAATCAGTCCGTTGTTCACGACCAGGCTGTTATCAATAGGACCGGTAGGACAAGTCGAGCCATCGAACTGCGCGAATAGCGGGTCCTTACCACTGCTGATCGAGTACCGCAACTTCGCATCGATCGCACTCAAACCGAAAGCGTCCGTTGGTTGATGGCAAGTTCCGCAAGTTCTTCCGTTCGTTCCCAGACTCTGAAAAAAAGGACCGCTCAGGTCGACGTTGCCAGCAGTGCTATATGTACCGGAAAACCCGGTGAAGTCGAGGAATGGGAAAAGGTTTGGAAGGTACACACCAGTAGCGATGGCAGATCCGGTGGCAATAACTATGAGGCCGACAACGCAGTAACCGATTCGCGTGCGTAATCTCACATCGGGCTTTCGACATTGCTGAGACAGTTTTTGATTAACCGGGCGCGGTTTGCCAAACATGTATGCTCTCCTTGATCGGATCTGCCGTGAATGTTGCGGCGTTCTTAGTACACAGAGGATAGACTCTGTTCTCTGTATCTGGCTTGACCATGCCTTTCGGTCATGTTGACTTTTGGACAAACCCAGAATTGTCAGTCCAAGTGTTTTTTAGCGGCGTCGGGTTCGTTACCTGTGCTAACCTGTCCGGCAACGGCCTGGCTGCGTGCGACGACCAGCGCCATCCATCTTGCTTGAGGTGCTCTCCGGAAGTCTGTGAAATCTTCTGAATTCTTTTGAAATCCTTTGAATCCCCCGCTGCGGTCCGTATGCCTGAGAACTCCCTGTACGAATTCGGCCCTTACCGGCTTGATCCCGTGAGAAACCTGTTGCTGCTTGGGGAGAGTGCAATACCATTGACCCCAAAGGCGTTTGACATTTTGCTCTTCTTGATCGAAAACGACGGACAAGTAGTATCCAGGGAGCAACTTATACAAAGACTATGGCCCGATACCTTCGTTGAAGACTCGAACCTGGCCAAACATATATCCATGGTAAGGAGGGCATTGGGGGAGACGGTCCTGGATCACCGGTACATTCTGACCCTGCCGGGACGCGGATACCGATTTGCGGCAGAGGTGCGAACCGTGCCAAATGACGGAAACGGCCAAGCCCCAGCCGATCTCCCGGTATCAGCCGTTACGATCGGACACAACGAAAATACAGCCGCGTCCAAAACCTCGGACGAGCGGGCCGAGTCAGCGAATGAAAAAACTCCGGTAGCGAACGGGCCATCGGTTGCAGAGAACGTTCACCTTCCTCATGAGCCTCATGAGGCCCCGGCCTTAAGAAAGGTTTTCTGGACCCTGGCGCTGATGATTACTTGTGCGCTTCTTGTGGTTCTTATCCCATCGGCTACACGAAATCGCGCGCTTGCCAGGTTTCGATTTTTTCGAAAACAAAATATAGCGGCTGTGCCCACTGTTCGTTCCCTTGCCGTGCTTCCGTTGGAAAACCTTTCCAATGATTCAAGTCAGGAATATTTTGCAGATGGAATGACCGATCAGCTGATATCAGAACTTGCTCAGATCAGTTCGATCAGCGTCATCTCTCGTACCTCGGTGATGCAGTACAAGGGGATACACCGATCACTTCCTCAGATCGCGCAAGAGTTGAATGTCGATGCGGTCGTTGAGGGCACTGTGTTGAAATCCGGAGATCACGTTCGAATTACCGCGAGCCTAATTCAGGCTGGGACCGACAAATATCTTTGGTCGCAAAGTTATCAAGCTGAACTTCGCGATGTATTGGAACTGCAAAACCAGATCGCCAAAGAAATCGCAGATCAAATTCGCGTGCAGCTGACGGCGCAAGAGCAGGCTTCCTTCAATTCGAAGCGACCGGTCGATCCTGAGGCGTACGAAGACTATCTGAAGGGGCTTTATTTTTGGAATAAGAGGGACAGAGGCGGCCTTGAGAAGGCGGTTGAGTATTTCCAAAAGGCAACTCAAAAAGATCCAAACTATGCTCTAGCGTTTGCCGGCTTGGCGAGTTCCTACGTTCTTATGGCGGGCAATCGCGCGTCCAAGGAAGAATTTACTCCTGCCGCAAAAGCAGCTGCAAACAACGCTGTGAGGCTTGATCCGACCCTCGCGGAAGCTCATACCGCGCTTGGATTACTTGCAGAGCATGATTGGAATTTTTCGGAGGCAGAACGCGAGTTCAAACTCGCTATAAGTCTGGGGCATAACTATGCCACCGCACACCACTGGTATGGCGAAGGCTACCTCGTTCTTGTAGGACGGTTCGAAGAAGCAAATCGCGAGATGAAAAGAGCAAAGGAACTGGATCCCGTATCAAGAATTATTGCCACAGACTGGGGTGTCACGCTTTATACCGAGCGCCGCTACACCGAGGCACATGAGGCGCTAAGCAGGGTTATCCAGTTCGATCCAGAGTTTTCCGAGGCGCTGGAGTTCCGAGGCTTGACTCTCTTGCAACTCAACAGAAACGAGGAGGCGATTGCCGACCTGCGAAATGCTGTCCGCATAGAGGATTCACCACGCAGATTAGCCCACTTGGGCTTTGGCTATGGAATGGCAGGTAGAACGGCGGAAGCCCGAGCGGTATTGCGAAAACTAGAGAAAATGAATCGAACGTCCTATATAAATCCTTGGTATTACGCATTGATTTACATAGGACTAAGAGACAAAGATCAGGTCTTCCTCTGGCTTGAGAAAGCGTTTCAAGAACGCTCAGCCGACCTTATCGCACTTAAAGTCGAGTCAGCTTACGACCCCTTGCGCGGTGATCCACGCTTTGCGGATCTGATGGCACGGGTAGGTTTAGTTGAGCACCGATAGATTAAGCGCAGTCTTGCAATCATAGTAGCGACGTTTGGTGGCTTCTCCACGAGATCCGCAGGTTTTGCGCCAAAATTGCTCCCACTGATCAAAAACCTTATTCGCGTGGTCACACCATCGCGTGTGCCCCAAGTAACTTTCGACCCGGATGACCTTGTCTTTGTTGAATGTGCCGACACCGCTCGCCCCGACTACCTGGTCACAGCGCGACCTGTCCCGCGCAATGTCTAAGGAGTATGAAAAGTTCGATGCCGCCAGCGATGGTCGGTATTTCCCCAGCAGTCAAAAGCTGGTTGATGGCTACGCTACCGGCTCTTTTCAAATTTGAGCGGGGAGGCTTGTCAAAACCGAAATAGATAGGAAGCTTTCACAAAGAAGTTGCGGCCATCGTTTCTCAAGCGACCCATGGGATCGCGGTTCACGCCTCCCAGGCCATCTGGTAACAACGGTACCCCGATATTCTCGAGGTTGCTGTTATAACCGACATAGACCGCCGTGTTTGGATGTACCAAGTAGGTGAAGAGAAAATCGGAATCGAAGATTTTGGAAGTTTGCAGGTAGGTGAAGTTGGGGTTCGCGAGCACCGCATTGTACTGTCCGATAAACCGAAACGAAAACTCCTTATTGAACTGATAATTCCACTTGGTCCGCAGGATGTGGTTATTCATGCTGCCGGACGGCCGCGGCAACTCCGGCTGCGGGTTCGCGCATTCGGGACACTGCCGTAGCCGTAACAAGATGTAGGTATTGTCCACCCTCAACGACCGAGTCGGCCGGAGTGTAACAGTTACGTTCGCGCTAGTGCGGCGCGCCATGAACGGGAAATAACAAACCTGCTGCGCGGTGCAAGTCGAGGGCGGGTCATAATTCACTCGCGTGCCGAAGCGGTAATCGGCCTGCAAAGTAACCTTTCGAAAGTAGCTAGTATTGAACTGAAATTCCGTGGTGTGGCGGGTATATTTCTGAATATCGTTAACCGGGATCTGAGAAAAATCCTGATTGCGAAGTCGTTCCATTTCCGCGGCATAAAGAACGGTTAGAAAGGTCTGCCCCGTTAACTCCACCTTTAGGGCAGGAAAATATCCGGAGTTGATGTGGTTTCCTTCGTGATCGTAGTTCTCGTACATCTCGAACACCGGTCCCCACGAGATCAGGTGCCTGCGCTCCGGACGAAAACTGTACTGAAGCCGGTGGTCAAGGTTCCGAATGTCGGGTTGAGGATCGAAGCCGGTCAACGTTCGGAAGTTCGGGCTGCGGTCGGAGTAATCGAGAAAGTAGCTCAGCTTGCGCCCGTCACGCTGCAAGATGACCTCAGCGGCGGTTCCTGTCTGATTTCCGCCCGTGGTAGTGAACATATTAAAAAGTGGATCGGCCGGGTTGACGGTGGCGCTATAGGCTCCTTGCACATTGCCTGTCCAATGCGGATTCAAGGTGAAGCGTCCGTCGATGCTGCCGACGCGATTGAAGAATCCATTGACCTCGCGATCCGCATAAAGGACGCCGACATGGGACTGGGCTCCGATGTCGTAGCTGACGCGCCCGATCCCAAAAAGAGCATGTTGGTCAAATAGAGGATTGCTGGGCGAAACTCTTTCGCTCGGTGAGGCAGTCTCTGCGACCAGCATGCCCACTCCCCATGGGCCGTCTTTGCCAGTCAATCGGACGCCCCACTTGGGGTCGACGATCCGTCGCGTGAACGCCAGGTTAATCGGCGTCTGAAAGTAATTCGCATTTTCCTGGAAGAACGGCCTCTTCTCAGGGAAAAAGACTTCGAAGCGCTGGTTTACAGTAACCTGAGGCTGATCGGATTCGATCTGGCTGAAATCGGGGTTGCCGGTCAGGTCGAGGACAAACTTGTCTTTGCGCACGACCTTTGCATCCAGCCCCGCCTGGCCAAAAGCTCTCCGCTGGGAATAAGTTGGGCGATTGGGATCGGTCAGATCAAGTTCCTTGAAGGACCGGAAAATTCCGTACGGGATCAACTGCAGATTCCTGCCTGGCGAGATTCGGTCGAGGCCAGTCGCTGTGCCTTCCTGGTTGAGCCGTCCCTGAATGCGGCTAGAGTAGGGCGGCCAAAAGGTATCTTCGTTATTGCGCGGAATGCCGCGGTTCAGAAATATTCCCCAGGTCTTCGGATCGCTGGAAACGAAGCGCAGGCTGCGGAATGGGATGGCGATCCAGACGACATATCCGCGGTCGGTCACCTTCCCGGCCGAATTCCAGACGGTATCGAATGACGGATCAAAGTTGTCATTTCCGGTACCCGGCCCCTCTGTCCAAAGAGCGTCGGCTTGCACGCCGAGCGGGTTGACGTTGAAGGCATAAGCGTGACGGTGGTCTTGAAAGGTGTCGAGTATGATCTCGACCGTGTCATCGTCGAAGATGTCGTCACGACGAGACAGTCGGGCGCGGAGCCTCTGAGGCTCGGAATCGAAGCAGACAAAAATGACATACTGGTTCTTGTCGTCGTAACCGAGGTAGGCTTCGGTGCGCTGCGAAACGGGCGCGCCATCGCTTGGAACGCGTTGCGTAAAACGATCTACTTTAGCCAGTTTGTCGCGCCAGTTCGGCGCGGGCTGCATATCGAGGAATTCTTCCAGCCTGGGCGGCGTGCTTACACGTGGAATGTGAATGGTCTGAAATCCGGCCTCGGCAAACAGGCGAGTAGACGCGCACACGACGAGCAACAAAAACAGTCTTAGGGCAACTTTAGTCAGCAATCCCTGGAAGCTCTGGCATGTCTGACATTAGACGGGCCTGCTCTGAGCCGGTGAGCAAGTGAAATTAGAAGCGGTAGGCATCTGCCGTTTCAACGAGGGTGGGGCCTCCCTGCATACTTTTCGAAGTTCCACCGAGTTCTGGGAGCAAGGTTGACGAAGGTGGATCACGGGCCAGTGGATTCCGGAGATTTCCTGGAGAGCGACGCTGTGTATTCCGATGCAAAATAGGCGAAGCGCATTTTCATTCACCGCTGTTGGGCGGGCAAATTCGCTGGCGATTACGGGGTAGCCGGTGCCAGTCCTTACTCCCTCGTTACTAACTCTTCATTTCGGATATGAATTTCAAATTGATCCCAAAGATCAGCCGGTTCGTGAGCAGCCGTCATGGCTTTTTTCAGTAAGTCAAGAACACTAACTCGTCCAAGACTTCCTGCTAGTCTTTGAAGCCGTTGTTCAAATCGACTGCTCCGGATTTCTTTTTGCCACCTTCCCGGTACAGGCGATTCACTTCGCAAATCGCTGCGATCTCTTCGTGCAACCTTGCAACGCGATCTTCGCTGGACTGTTGAATCACCGCCGAGGCTACCAGAGCGAGCCGCAGAGTTTCTATCACGAGAATGCCCTGACCGGTATATGAATTTCCGGGTCAGGGGCAGTTTGTCCCTATTTGCTCACGGCAAGAGGCGCAGGCTGGTTAGTTCAGTGCCGCCTGCGCCGATCTAGCCACATACCGAGGCCGATGCCCAGTAGAACTGCCCCTGTCACCTTCTTTCGGTCGGTAATCGGAACGAAACGGGTCTGATGATCACTCATCTCTATAACGCCTACGGGAACCGCTCGAACCCCTCCTCCGCCACCGCCCCCTTCGCCGCGAGCCTTGCTCTCGCCCACGCCGCCAGTGCCCGCCCCTGCACCGTAGCCATAGATTATTTTTGCAACCGGGATAACCGTTTTTCCGTGAGCTGCTATTGGTTCGCCGTAGATGGCTTTCACACTTGCTTGGCCGAGAATGCTTTCCTTCAGCGACTGAAGGATGGTTAGGGTGCTCATTTTAGAACTCCTCGCAGGAAATCATTATCCTCCTTTGTCGAGGCGTCGCCGATCCGTCTTCTCAGCTAGAACTGGGTCTCGGGCTCACAAAGAAACGTTTTTCTTCGCCCTTGGGCGATGACCTTGCCCAGCCTTGATGTGGCGCAGGGGAAGAGCTGCGGAGGTCGAACACAAATCGATGTTGCAAGCAGAAGCCTTTAGAATCAATCGCCGCTTCCGATAGAAACCTCAGTTTCCGCATATACCTAGCACACGCTCTAGAACAGGGATTGATACCGATGCCCTGTAGACCGGGCTCCTGAATTTTTGACTACAGCATCGGACTGATTGCCTCCGGTTCGACTTCACATTAAATTTGCGGTCGCATAGGGACACTTGCAGAGCCGAACCGCCACCACTCCCAGATTCTTGGCTCGGCTCTGCTTTCTCTTTCAGCCGTTCGGTGTATTCTCCGGCTAACGTCTTGCCGACTCCGACCATTTTGTAGGTCATTTGAATTGTTCCTTTACTTTTAACAGTGAGACAGACGGGTTTAACTTCGCCCGTTCATTGCAACTTCAGCGATGAATCCGGGTTGGGACTGTTGGAATGGTTTTCTATTACCTTGCTGTGCGGTGCCGCGAAAACCCCAGCCACGTTATTCTGCTGAAACGGGTTGAGCCTAAGTCAAAACGGTGGCGCGAGACTCTACCTCTGAAGTTTCGGGCAGAGTGTCCCGAATGCGGCGACCAAAGGTTTGACGGTCGCCAGGTGACAGGTTTTCTGTATCCACATCCGATCAAAAATTTCCGGACGCATCCCAGTTTCTGATAAATATTTTTGGCTGCACGTGGGCCGTGCGGCGCAGATGGACGGTCTTTGGCTTTGGCCGCGCGGTAGACCGTGCTGCAAAGTCCATGGCGAATGCGATCAGCGAGTTCATACCGGCCTCGCCATCAGAATAATGAGTTTGAGCTGCGGAAAAAAGAAAGCAAATTTTGAAAGCATCAGATGTACAATCAGGGTGGTATTAGGTGACCTCTGGCCATGTCTACCGAATATGTATGCTCAATTTGCGGTCAACCCGTATCTCTTAGCGACGATAAAACGGACGATTACGGACAGCCCGTGCATGAGGATTGCTATCTCAAGAAGCTGGTTGCTGCCGATGAGTCCAAGCTCCAACTGCTAGCGAGTTGAGACGGTCTTGACGGCTCTAGCTTCGCTCAGTGGTCTTGATGGATTGACCCGGCGAGCCCTTTCGGCATTCGGCATCCTCGTGAGCGACGTGGTCAGGGATTACTCGCGAACCGTCCTATGGCAAATGGACAATTGTCAACCGCACTGATGAACTCAGCAATCTCGTCCGGGACTTGGCAGATGGCCAAAAAGTGTTCTTGTTATCGCCAAGACGATTCGGAAAGAGTTCGCTAGTTGCTCTGGCCCTCCTCAAGCTGAAGAAGAGACACATTCACACCGTCAACTTGATGGTGAGCAGCTACTCCAGCTACGCCCAATTCCTGGAAAAATTTGCTGAGAAGGTCCTGCGTGCTGCCGGGCCCTGGGATAAGGTGAAAGATTGGGTCACGCGTTTTGGTCGGCAAGTAAAGCCCGATGTCAGCATAAACATGGCGACTGGGGAGATCAGTCTGTCCCTAGGTAAAGGATCGGGTTATGATCCCACGCCAATTGCACCCGACGTTTTTGCCCTGCCGGGAGAGTTGACAACTCTGGATTCCGCATGGCGATCTGTCTTGACGAATTTCAGCAGATTTCCCAATTCAATGGGGCCTCGGTCGAAAATGCCATGCGTAACCAGGTGCAGAGCAAAGAAAGGTAGGGTATGTTTTCGCAGGATCTCAACCGTCGTTGATGGAGGAAATGCTTTCTGCCAAACGCCCCTTCCACAAGGCCGGCCCACAGATGTTCCTAGACAAGATCCCGGCAAAAGACTGGAAGGACTTTATTACTCGCCATTCCGCAAGAGGGGTAGGGCGCTTGGCGACGCCGGGTTAGAAACACTCCTGACTTCCTCTGATTTAATTCCATATGACGTGCAGCGGATAGCGCATGAGCTTTGGGACTATGCGGAACTGAAGGATAAACGCCAGCTCGACGTATCAGACGTGAAGTCAGTCATTGAAAGTCTTGTCACGAGCCAATCCACTTACTATGAGCTTCTCTGGGAACAACTTTCGGCACGGCAACGGGCTGCGCTACAAGCAATCGCTTACCGCGGGGCATCCGAAATCTACTCCCAAGGCGTGCGGGAATCAATATTACTTATTCTCATGAAAATACGCATCGCTTTCCTGGCCGTTGCTATGGCTGCTTGCGCCACTGCTATGTTTGCGCAGCTTCCGCCCAGCCTGCCGACGCGCAGAAAGTACGAGACCTTTTGGTTGATGTCCTCACACCCAACCGAAACTTGTCGATTTTCATAATTCAGCGGAGGATGGGTTCCCATGCAGTGCCGCAATCTCGCATTGGAACGAAGCCTAATTACGCTCGGAATGCTACGTCGAGCCTTCAAGAACAAACCAATCATCTACCTCGCGCAAGAGTCGGCGGCATAGTCGGTTAGTCGTAATTATGTGTGTCGCTTGAGCGTATTTCTAGCTTCTCTCTGTAGAATGTTTAGCCCTACTAGGGCATCGCTGATAGCCTTCCGGCAGAAACTGAAGCGACCACTTGCCTCCCGATTCACTAGGCAATCCTAATCAAGACCTGCAAGGGATACTGCTCCAGTACCGGCATCGATACCGGGGTCTTAGAGGTAACGCTGAAAAGTAGCCGTGGACGGGATCTCGTCAGAGCTACAGCATTGCGCAATCTACACCACACAGTGTTCGCACGAGGATGCCGCATGGTCTTCAAGGTTGCCTGAGAGCGATGTGACGCGTTTGCCGACGAGCACGCTCGTCACCTCGGTCGCAAGATCGGCTCGATGAGTTGCCAATGGGCATTGCTGAGTACCCATCGTCGCATGCCCTCCTTCTGCCCGCTTTGCTACTCACCGCAAAATAGCTAACTAGGTTCAACCACAATTTATGAGACCAGTTCTAGTCGCCGAAGATCAGCATTCTCGTTATTAACAGAATCTTTACTCGCAGCTTTCGAACACTTTACGCCCGTCGTAAAGCATTTCAGTTAAGGTTGCCCATGAGCAACGAGGAGGGGGTACAAACCGGAAATAACCGCGTATAGCTGATCGGCCGCAAGTCAGAATGGCGCCTTTCCGAAGCTGAGCACTCTCACCGATTAGGCACACAACTCGCACGCGCCAACAGTCCGCATCCAGCTTTCAGAGTCGAAGTGAAGGCCTCTCAACTGCCTGTTTGCCGACAAGGACTAAGCCGCTGGCGCGGCGGACGCTACCGCGTGGGTGAGCGCCAAGATTTCCGGCACGGCTGTCGTAGTTTGGGTCACGGAGAAAGGAGACTCCCGTGACCCACTTACGCAAGATGATGCTGGAGGAACTCCAGCGCAGCAACTATTCTGAGCTCACAACCCGCAAGTACCTGCAAACGTGACTGCGTTCGCTCGCAATTTTGGCAAGTCCCCGATCAGCTCGGGCCGAATGAGCTGCGAAGCGATCAAGCCTACCTGCTCCAAGAGCGCAAGGTAAACCCGGCACTGCAGTGAACTGTGCAGCCGCTTTGCGGTTCTTCTTTATTAAGACCCTCAAGCGCCATCAGTTTCGGGAGTTCCTGCGTTATCCCAAAGACCGCCGCCGATTGCCCACGGTGCTCAGTCGAGAGGAGGTCTCTCGTCTGATCAACGCAACTGGGACGCTGTTTCGACGCACGCTGCTGATGACGCTCTATGGCACCGGCATGCGTCGCTCCGAACTCGCACATCTCAAGGTCGCTGAATTCCGCTTTTTACAATGGGAACAAACATTGACTACCCGATTGTGATAATGGCGCTTCCGGTTACTTTCGATGTGGAGTTGACGATAGGTAATCCATGGTTTTCCCGGTGCGGTCGGAGTCACGACCTCACACACTACGCCATTTAGCGTTACTCCAATCAGCGTAAAAGCAGGTTTTTCTAGTTGCCTATGCAAACATGGAAAGGGCGTTGCGCGTGGTCTCCGTCGAGCGCGGATACGACCCGCGTGAATTTGCGCTGGTTGCATTTGGCGGAGCGGGGGGTCTGCATGCCTGCGAACTGGCGGAGGCGCTGGCAATTCCGACTGTGGATTATTCCGGCATTGCACGAATGGTCTATTTCGTTGGATATTTGTCAAGAACCTTTGACAACGGATGGTCTCTTGAATCGAAAAAAATTCGACGCTGTTATCGTCGACAGACAGTTGGGCGAACGATCGGCACAGATCTTGGACGAGGTGCGTCGTTCCCCGTCCAACCGAACAGCGGTAACGTTTGCAATTAGCGGCAATCCGACCCACGCAGCTGTTGGGACGAGTTCAGAGTTTGTTTTCGAAAGGCCTCTTTCCACCCAGTCCATCCATAAAGTACTCAAGCCCGCTTATGGATCAATCCTCAGAGAGCGACGGCGGTATTTTCGTTGCCCAATCACTGTCCCTGTTGTCATTCGAAGGCGAGCCCAGACCGATATTAGCTGCAACACCATGAACGTTAGCGAAGGTGGAATGGCACTGCGTACCTCGTTTCCATTCCAACCCGGAGAAACGGTGCGCGTTCAGTTCGTTTTGCCCGGCCAAGAGGCTTCCTTTTTGGCGGAATTGACGATCTGCTGGCGGACAGGCGGCGAAATGGGGGTACGCTTTATCTCCCTTTCGCAGGAACAGATCCAGGTGTTACAAGAGTGGCTTTCCCGACGACTGGAAGAGATGGTTCCAGATTTGGTTGCCAGCAAATTCCGCGCAACGTAGAGTTATTTCTCGCTTGGCTATGTCATTTTGACGCGTGAAGTTTACACAGTCTCGCGACGAGGGGAATGGCGATCGGTGGATTTTCTCTGCACAAACTCGCCGTCAATCTGGATCTTGGTCGGTGGGTTGAGTCCTAAGAATGGCGGGAGCGACCTGACGCAACCTTTCCAATGCGCTATCCAACGCAGGGCGTTGTTGATCTGCATCATATCGTCGTTCCTCGTGTTGTAAAACTCGCAGAGCAGACAGTGCGTCTGCGATCGCCTGACTTTGATCCGATGGAGTGTGGCATGTTCTCAAGTTTTTCGACTCTCGCCACAATTGCTATCCTTGCGGCTTCTGCCCGACATGTTTCCGTGTTCAAGCTCAAGTAGTGCCGATCTGTAGAGGCGACTAGTTTTCGCTATCGTAGTCTTCCATTTCCCAACCTTACGGATTAAAAAATGTACTGTGGATCGACGTAAAACCTACATCCTTATACGGAAACGCAAATCATCCAAAATCAACCCTTTATCTACCGAACGCTTGCACATCGCAGTTCCGTCAGACATCCCGTTGGCTTTCATTTAAGATGTCAAAGCTGGCGTAAACATTTTCTAAATAGTAGTGATCTTTCACTTGCGACCTGGTTACGTCACCGCGGCGCGAGAGCTGGAGTAGGTGAGTTCGGTCCCTTTGGGTGATTTTGTGCTGCTCGCTAGTTATGGACTTCGCGTGGACGAAGTTCGTCTCTCCAACGCCGCCCAAGGTACGGGACCACTTCCCTGCTTTGTTACTGACGAGTAAATGATCAGTTCGCCGCTGAGATTCTAAGGGCAATTGCGGCTCGTGACTCGGAGGCGATGCGGAGTGTTGGGGGTTTCTGTCGGTCGTTAAATCGGCGCGGTGGTTTGGAATTCGTAACAGCGAGCTCGGCACCCGCGCCAGCATCCCCTAGAGCGCGTACCACCGTCACGTTGGATGAATTCGCAAAACTCGACTTGCAAGAGGCGTACGATGGCAGGAGATAAGAAAATCATTGAAATGCATCTAGGATACGGAGTGCACCCGGCCACGTCGGACCGCCCTCGAAGAGGCACAAAGCTCGGACCAATCAGGTCTGCCCAATACGACAGCAGCGCTCCTCTTGAGTTGCTCAAGGCTCAAGCGGGAGCCCTGGCCAATCTCACGGTCGAGTTGTCTAATAGGGTGGTCCCGTCCGTAAGAATCAGTTCTTTGTAGGTTAGCAAGTCATTTTGTACTAGCTCGCGCCCGACCGGGCGCCGGCACTATGATAACTCCCCGCCAAAAGTCTGATACTTCTTTGGCCGTGCCCTGGGCTATCTCTACGGCGAAGGCTCGTCCCATTGTGGTCCTGCGTCTGCTGGCTTTAGCTGTGCCGTGCTCGCCTTCATGCCGACTGATCAAATGTGGTTAGTTACGAGCATACGGGCACGCTGTGTAAGTGAATAGTAATTTTTAGCGTTCGGCCCACCAAAAGTGTGAAGTTATAACCTAGAGAGGCCGCTCGGTTGGGTGATTATCAATTAGCGCTCCACGCCCGCTTGCTCCAGTGCGCCAATTCATGTTCCTGATGGGTGAAGATGAGCATTGAAGTCATGAGATTTTAATCGCCTGCTCTGCCTTTTTCTCACTGGGAGTCTTCTCATCCGCAGACATTGCAGCTTTGAATCCGCGGATGCCGTCGCCTAGTCCCCGTCCGAGTTCGGGAAGTTTCTTAGGACCGAAAACCAGAAGTGCGATTCCCGCGATTATTAGAAGATGCATCGGTTGAAACAGACCTTCAAACATTTTAGAATCTCCAGTTTAGTGTTTTTAAAAAAGCTGGTGACACTAACAATCATCACCAGCTCTCGCTCGTCCAGAACAGAACCCCCTCGGAAATTATCTGCCGGACAAGAGTGCCCCAGCAGACCCCGCCGCTGGTGAGTTTACTGGCATCGAATGGTGCCATTCATGCCCTGGGGATAGAAACCACCGGAGCAACTACCGCCGGCATAAACAATGTTGAGAACCTGCGAGGTCGTGCGCGGAATACTCAGTGCATTGCTGCCCACGTCATACGGCATTTGCGTTGTTGGCGGAACATCCAGGGAGTCCACGGCGGGGCTGGTGACTCCATTCTGAATGCAGCTGAGCCGGACGGAACCAGAGTGTTGAGCTTCCGTACCCAGAGTCTCCGAGGTAGGATCGAGACAGGAAGTGCCTTCGTCCAGGATCAGGATGCGCGGCTTTTGTAAAAGTGCTCTTGCAATCGCCAGGCGCTGGCGCTGGCCTCCTGACAATTGGCAGCCGTCAGGTCCAATGTGTTGATGGAGACCCTCTGGCAGTGCTTCGACGAGCTCGACAAGATGGGCTAGGTGGATTACTTCACGCAACTCGCGATCTGACGCCCCCGGCCTGACAAAGCGGAGATTGGATGCAAGACTCCCATCAAACAAGACTGGATCTCTCGGGAGATAGCAGATACAGCGGCGCAAAGTCTTGAGCTCGACGTTTCTGATATCCGTGCCGCCGACTTGGATCGATCCTGACTGCACGTCATAGAGCCGCGTAATAAGTCTCGCCAACGTGCTCTTGCCGGCGCCGTTCTCTCCGGCGATGGCGATCGTCTCGCCTGCGGCGATTCGAAGAGACGGAATGCGAAGCACATTTTCCTGTCGTTCATACCCAAACTCCACCTCCGTAAATTCCAATCCCCAATGCTGGGTTGGGAACTGAGAGCATACTGGCGGATCGGTTATGCTCGGGCGCAAAGCGCAAACCGCCTGGAGCTGCCGAATACTTGCAAACGTTCTCTGTGCTCTTGCATACAACTCCGCCACCCCGCTCAACGGATCAAAGAGTTGCGTGACGAAGCTGTAGAAGGCCACCAAACTACCGAGGCTCAGAGTTCCGGCAACAACGCTCCAGCCTCCATAACCGATTACTGCGGACATGGCGAGCACAACCGCTATGGAAGTCCAGACGGTGAACCAAACCCCGGTCTTGAAGAGCGCGAGATGGGAACGGGTTGTCCGGACCAGAAGATGAAACGCCTTTCTTTCCTGTCGCCTTTTGTCCGAGCAGTTGGATCGGAAGAACGGAAGAGATGTGTTCCTCCAGAAAACTGTTCCATACGATCAGGTTCCGCTGCACATCGTCGGAGTCGGTGGATAGCTTCATGCGGAAATGTTGCCGGGCGATAAGGAAGAGTGGAACGAGAGGAAGGATGGCCAGGGTCAGCACTGGACTCAGCACAAACATGGTTACGACCGTGAACGTGGTAGTGAGGCACATGCGCAAGATCGACGGAAGGAGATCTGAGCCGAAGTAGGCCACCTCTTCGATCGGTTCTTTGAGGGGATACATCACCGCCCCGGGTGGAGTGCTCTCGTAATAGTCGGCAGAGAGCTTGTCCAGGTGGCGCAGCATATCCATACGCAACCGGAGCGCCATTTTCTGTACGGCGTTTAGGGTCAGGTAGTTTCCCACGCTTGTCAGAGCCGTCCTTCCCTGGTAGCTAAGGAAGATCAGGCCGGCCGCACATAAAAGCAATCCGGTCTCTCTCCGTGGCAGGACCTGGTCGATGAGCCATTTGAGAACCAGCGGCGTGAGGAGCGCAAGCAGGCTGCCCGCAGTCATGCAGAGGAAACTGGCCACATGCAAAGGTACAAATGGTCGAATCTGCATTGCGAGCCAACGCAGTTCATTGGGTAGCTGTAATGACAGGACGGCCTCGCGCACTTCAGAGAGCAGCCTTGCGCCACGTACTTTGAGAATGGAGCTTATGCGTTGCGCGTCAGCTGCGTCCAGAGAAACCCATTGCCGTTCGTGATTTGAACAATTCCTGCGCTCGTTCGCTGAAAATAAAGGCCATCAGTTGAGTTCGGGTGTCCGGCAACGCGCTCGTAATTCCGACGTCTGGAAAAGGATTCGTGTAATAGGGGTGGTACACTCGCTGCGCTAAAGATAAGGTCTGACACCGTAGTCATGGTGAAGAAAAAGTCGGCCAGAGTCCCGCCCAAGCTGACAGAAGCCGAACAGGACCTGCTCGCCCACATTGAGCAGGGTTACCAGCTTGAGACTGATTCTCTCGGCGGCAATCCAGTCCTGCGCCGACTGAAAGATAAAGATGATGAAGTAATTCGACCTCTGTCCGCCAATCGCAACACGATCAAAGCGCTGGAGGAGCGTGGCCTAATCCGGTCAGGCAAAGGTCGCGACCTGCTCACGATAATCTGGCATGTCAACAAGAGAAGATAGCTGGCGCGATTCCGGCGCGTCCTATGTGCGGAAGGTACCGGGCTTCGCGGCGGAGACAAATCATTGAAGAGCACTTCGACGCTTCCGGCGAAGAGGATTGGAATCCCCGTTACTCCATCGCCCCGACGCAGCCCGTTCCCGGAAAACACATGGCGGGACTCTTTGGGATGCTGGCGAATAACGTCACCAAGTAACAAGGTTCAATAATCAATCAAGAGACGGCGGCGCCTTCAAACCTGCGACCGCCATATTTACCGGAACGAGTATCCCTATGCATACTAGCGAGATACAAGCATTCGCACGAGGCGATGATTGTCAGTTTAGTTCTATTATGGAACTATATTGACATAGTTCTGGAACACTACCATACTGTGGCTATGCGATCCCGCATCGACGAATTGCTTCCCCTGGCCGAGGAGAACGATGGCTTGGTGACAGCCGCGCAAGCCCGCGCCTTGGGCATCATGGATTCGGTCCTAGCCCGGCTTACACAGCGGGGAAAGCTGGAACGTGTCGCGCGCGGCGTCTATCGCATCCCGTACTTTCCAGCCGATCCGCTCTCGCAATATCGCGAGGCGGTCTTGTGGGCGCGCGCGAGCCACGGTCCCGAGCAGGTCGCGCTCTCGCACGAAACCGCGTTGGGGGTGTACGGGATCTCCGATGTGAATCCGGCGCGCGTCCATCTCACCGTCCCGAAGCGCGCAAGACTCCGGCGCCAGAAACCGAAGTGGATCGTGATTCATCGCAGCGATCTGCCGGCGAGCGACCTGACCACGCACGAAGGCCTGCCAGTCACGACCGTGGCGAAAAGCGTGATGGACGTGATGGAAACGACGGGGCGGTCGGGGCTGGCCCGCCAAGCCATCAAGGATGCGCGCAAGGAAGGTTACATCAGCGCCGCGGAATTTCAGCGGCTGACACGGCAACTTAGCCATCACGTGCGCACGCCGAAAGCGCAGGCCACAGCGTGAGCGCACAATCGGCACTGCGTCTGGAAAAGATTCTTGCCCGCGTAGCACGCGAGCAGGGCCTCGACCAGGAACGCCTGCGCCGATGGGTTTCGTTCCTTGCCCTCTGCGGCGTGCTCGAACAAGCAGTCGAACGCGGCGTGATCGACACCTACTACCTCAAAGGCGGCGTAGCGATGGAGTTGCGTTTCGCCCGTGCCGCGCGCACCACCAAAGATTTCGATCTCGGGCTTGTCGGCAATCGGGCAGAACGCATCCGCAAGCTCGAAGAAGTCTTGAAACTCGGGTTCGATGCTTTCACCTTTCGCCTAAAGCCAGAGATCCACCAGATGGAAGTGGCGGACACGGTGCGCGTAGAAGTTGCGGTGCAATACAAGACTCGATCCTGGCAAACGGTGGAGATCGATCTTGGTCCGGGCGAAGCGCGCGAAGTGGACCTGGTAGCGCCTGCGGTCATAGGCATTGCCGAGATGGGCTTGCCCGTCACATCGCGTGTGCGTTGCATCAGCATTCCCGAACAAGTCGCTCAAAAACTCCATGCCTGCACAGGCCCGCAGCGCGAGGATCGCGCGCGTGACGTGGTCGATATTCTGCTGCTCGATATGTTGGGCCAGCTCGATTATCAGCGGGCGCGGGCGGCTGCGGAGCGCCTTTTCGGGGAGCGCGCAACTCATGCCTTTCCTCCCAGTGCGGCGCTTCCCTCGGAGTGGCGGCGGGAACTGGAAGCCTTAGCGCAGGAACTTGGCTACCGGACAGCGAAGGCCGAAGAGATCGAAGAGGAATTCGCGGCCGTATTTCAGCGGATTTTGACCGCCGCCGCTCCCGAACGCTAGCGGAGTCGCCTGTGGCCTCAGAGCTTGCGAACAACTGCAACAATCTTCCCAATGACCTCAGCATCGCGATTTCGGAATTGCTCTCGTCTATGAACTCCACCGGGATAGAAGTGAACCACCAGGCTATTGTTCTCCCGGCTGCAGCACCCGCAGACGTAGGTTCCGTCACGTTTAAGAATTATCGACAAGGGTTGCTGCCATAGAGGTTTCGAGCCGCAGTCATTCAGTTTTTTCTTTTGTCGATTCACTACGGCAAGCAGCCCACCCCCTAGGTATGGGTGGAAGGCGCTTCCTGTCCTGCCGATCCAGAAGAAGTCTTTCAGGGACGGTGTGGTCAAACCGCTGAGCCCTTTCAGCGATTCCCGCAGGAAGAAAGGCACCCCGCGTAGCTCCGCTAACAGCGCGCCAATGAACCCCGTCCGTTCCACTTCGTCTGTCTCCACCGCCATCTCAGCCATCGCCGGCAAGAGTCTGCCCGTCAGCAAATGTGGAATTGGTTCGTATCCAGAGTCCCGCAGACTGAGACGCAGAGTGTCAAATATTTTATGCAGATGCAGCGAATAAGCCGCGCAGAACGTAACCATCTTATGAAAGTGACGCGGCGGAATGTTGAGCGTTTCGTAGTCGGACAGAGACCCGGGAGCTACAAAGTAGCGTTCATCGCCAGCAAATTTGCGACCTCTCGACTGATCGACGAGGCCGCGCGAAACGAGAGCCCCATTCGCAACCTGGCGCGGCGAAGAAGCGGACCAAGTTGAGACGGTTCAGGCGATAATGCTTCCGGCTTCCGGCTTCCAGCGTTTCACCAACTCTTTAGCAACAGAGGGTTGCTGCGGCCTCAGCAAGCTGCGGATCTCGAGATCCACCAGTCCAACGAGCCTTGCTTCTTCAGGAACTTTGAATTCGACTTGTGCATACGGCAATTGGGCACTGATCGTCGCAATCCGCCCACCTCCAACACTTCGGATCTGGCAACAGCAGAATCCCTTTCCGTGCTCAACCAGGAACAGATTCTTGGATCCTTCACCGCTGATCCGTCCGACCAGGTCTCCGGTCGTCCCGGGTCTTACACGGACGATGCTGCCCGCGAGTAGTTCCGGGAAAGCCAAGGCATCCTGGTAACCGATTTTCGCGTACAGAAAGCCTTTATCCTGAAGCTCCGCGAGCGAAGCCAGGCGTCGGGGTTTCGTCCACTCCAGAACCTGCGACAACGGGACGACACCGGGAGGAGCACTACCCAAATTCCGAATCCATGGGATGAACGCATTCGGATCATCCAACGATGAATCCAGAAGGACCGTGCGTCTCGAAGGAAGGTGAAGCTGTAAGCGAGGGATAACCTCGACGTCGAAGCCGAAGACCCGCAACCAATCGGTGACCCGGTAATTGGAAATCTGGCTCAACGCAAACACTTGAAACAGGCTCGGGCTGAAGCTCCCATGGCGGAGATCGTAATAGAGGTTGTGGGGTAGGTAATGAGGTGACGATCGGCCAAAGAGCTCCGCTGATCGTTGGGATGCCTTGTGCAGCGTGAGATCCTTGCTCGCCAGAATGGATTTGACGCGTTCTGCGAGATTAGTGTTTGATCCTGCCTCACTCGTGGAGGGCACTGACGGACCTCTCGTCGCATCTCTCTCGCGAGAAGGTCCCCCTCCAGCGCCGGTCAAAAGTCAGAGTTCAGCAAACGCCACTGCAACCTGAACAAATTTTCCGATCACTCAATCTGCTCGCAGAGATTTGCTTCGGTTTAAACAGTTCGCCCCGGCGGTGTCACAAATATCTGCAAGTTGCCCGGAATTCCGGACAGGGGCGTCGATTTCCCCCAAGAACCGCGAGTTTCACGCAATCGCTCCCAAGGTTGTAGGTGAGGTGGTGGTCGGAATCTCGACCAGTACCGCTTAAGTTAGCGGTGTGATGACTCGGCAACCTCGCGAGAATCCTCTGCCAGGTTTGTCGGATTTCCGAACAAGATGGAATCCCTGTGGACAAACAGTCTGATTCGCGCCTACCATATCGCAACGCCAACCTGAGCCGTTCCCAATGTTGGCCCTGTCGTCAAGTTCCGAAGCCGGTAAGCGTCTCCGCGCCAAACGCGAGCGACGGCAGTTGTCTATTCGCGATGTCGAGCGATTTAGCCAACGGATTGTAGAGGAAAAGAAAAACCCGGCTTACTATGTGCCCCACAATTGGGTAAGCGATCTCGAAAACGGGAAGTCCAAGCCACGCCTAGAGAAGTTCCACAGCCTGGGCCTTATCTACAAATGCGATATCACCGAGATCTTGGCTCTTTTCGGGCTTAATATCGGCGACCTGGACAAAGAACAAGGATTGATCGCGCTGCCATACACGCACCTCAGCGGCCGAGCTATCTCGAAAGCGGAGCCGATAGTGCCGACTTCTCTGAGGTTGCAAGACAAGGTTCTTTTGGAACAGACGAATCTCGTGCATCGAATGTTTCAGGGGCTGGGTGAAATGCCTTTCTCCCTGGCGCAGCACGCTGGCGTGCGGGACGTACTTTACGGCTACGTTGGGACCGAGGACTACACGCTCGATCCGCTGATCCGGCCTGGCGCATTCGTCCAGATTGATCCGCATCAAAACAAGGTCGTCAAGAACGTGGGACCGAGCGAATACGACCGTCCGGTCTACTTTGTCGAGCTTCGCGACAATCGCTACGCCTGCAGTTGGTGCGACTACGAAGGAAGCCGCTTACTCCTTGTCCCGGCCCCCATGTCGCCGGTGCCCATCCGGTCGCTTCGCTATCCTCAGGATGCCGAGATCGTAGGACGCGTTACAGGGATTGCGATGTTGATTGCGGAGCTGCGCACAGATGCTTCGGCAACGCGTTCTCAAGGACCAGCCACACCTTGATTTTTCCCTCCGCGGCCGAGAGGTCTGCTTTGAAGTCGTCTTCGACGAACCAACACTCGATACCTTATAGTCTTGTTCTTCGAAGCTGGTTCTCATGCAACTCACGATTTTGCGAGATCCAAGTCAGAAGGGGAGTTCGAATGCCATGGTTCGGGGGAGCGAGATTGGCCGCATCCGAGTTTGAATATCATCATCGTTATTGGATTATGGCGGCCATCTTTGTCTTCGCCTATGCGTGCTACAACGTGGACCACGCGAACATCGTCGCTGCCATGGCGCCCTGGAAGAAGGAAGTTCCGCATAGTGACTTACCCGCACGCTTGATCTATGCGACAGCAGCGTTGCTGGCTGGTGCAGGCGCCAGTGTCTTGACGTGGGTCAAAGCATATCGGCCTTTCGGTGATGACAACAGCCCGGCTGTGGGGGCAAGCCCTTCGGTGCCCGGGCCCTATCGGTATTTGCGGAATCCTGAATATTTTGGGTACTTTCTCCTTCTGGTCGCGTTGAGCACTTTCCAGAGCCGCGTGGGAGCGATCATTATGCTCGCCGGGGAAATGATTCTTCTGGTTCGCCTCATTGTGCGTGAGGAGACAGTCTTGAGACAGAAGTACGGGACGGAGTTTCGAGAATACTGCCGGCGCGTTCCACAGCTTCTACCTTCCGTTCGTCCAAGAGTTTCCCCTAGCAACCAACTGCCAGAGTGGAAGAAGGCTCTATGGGATCACGCATTTCAATGGAGTCTCGTTGCTACATTGATTGCATTCGCGTTCACCTTAAGCGATCCCGTGGGATATGCCTTTGGGTTGGGAACGCTTTTAATCTTGGTCGTGCAACAACTGTTCAAACGCTCTTGAAGTCGTGTGCGGTGAGCGCGAGGGCTTCAGAAAATGCCAGAGTGGAGGTCGTCTTCTACTGAGCATAAGCTAGCGACCAAGTTGCTGGTTCGAGGGAAATGGCTCACCGAGATTGTAGGCTGTGCCCTGCACATCGACACCCAGAGGAACGTCGGCGCGCTCGACCCTTATCTGCGCGAAGAATATATCGGCATGGGTTGCGCTCTGGAGAATCTGATGCTGGCCGCCCCTGCCAATGGATACACAACCGCGGCGGCGCTCCTTCCGGAAAAACTTGGCCCGATTCCCGCCGAACCCAAACCACAACTCTTGGCCCGCGTGAATCTCGCATCTGGGAAACGCGAAGAAAACGAGCTCTACAACGCCATCCCGCGGCGCCACACGAATCGTGGACCTTACGATCCGCGCAAAGCGATCTCGCATGATTTCTTAGACGCACTTAAGCATCTGCCGGGCGACTACGCAGATGCAAAGCTATTCCTTTTCACGGCCGAAGCCGATCGAAAAAAGATCGCCCAAATTAGTTCTGTCGCAAATACGGAAATCTTTTCGGATCCAGATGTTCAGCATGGCCGAACGTTGGATCCGCACGAAATTCGCACCACCTTGCGCTAATGTTTTAAGCTTCCCTATACGGCGGGATTATGAAACGAATCTCATGATGTGCACGGTAGTTTCTCTGTTGTTCTTTGCCGATGATTGGCTCGGCAGCCATCTTCATCTGGTTTTTTCGATGAGAGAAACAATGGTATCGCGCAATGGGTCGATTCGGTGCGGTATGTAGGCTCCAGCCCTGATGGATGCCTGAACATTCGCAATATGTCGTTTGTTGTGCCAAGTCTGTGAGGAACGCCGGTTATGTTTTCGCTCCGTATCTGTCGACTCGCTCTCTCGCTTTCTGCATTGCTCTGCACGTCGGTGTTCGCCCAAAGGAAGCCGCTCTTCACTTCGCCGCTGCCGACCGGTGTACGACTCGATCCAGCCGGCGAAGCGGTTGACCTTGGCAGCTTGCCGATCAATCTGGTAATCACACCTGAAAAGGACAGAGCTGTGGTCGTGCTCAGCGGCTGGCGCGAGCAGGGTGTTCAAGTCGTCGATCTGAAGACGCGGAAGGTCACGCAGACGCTACTCCAGGATGGCGCGTTTTACGGCGCCGCCTTCTCGCCCGACGGCCATCGTCTGTGCGTCTCCGGCGGCAATACTGACATACTCTTCGTCTACGCATGGAAAGACGGCGCGGCCACCCTCGAGAACAAGTTCGAACTGGCGAAGGCAAAAACGGCGGACGGCACGGGCACAAGTTATCCGGCGGGACTGGCGTTCTCGCCCAACGGAAAATTCGTTTACGTCGTCGAGAACGTCGGCGATCGGCTCGCGGTGGTGAACGCGGCGACCGGCGAGATCACGCAACGGTTTTCTACCGATCATTATCCCTATGGCGTCGCACTCACGGCGGACGGTCAGGTGTTCGTCTCGGCTTGGGGCGGCAGTACGGTCTCGCAGTTCCGCGTTTTGGCAGATGGAACGCTCGCTTATCTCGGTCGGATCGAGGTGGGTGGACATCCTTCGGCGCTGGCGGTGAGGGGCACGAGGCTGTACGTCACGCTCGCGGGCAGCGACCGCGTGGCTGTTGTCGACACGAAGCTGCGGAAGGTCGCGCACTATCTGCACGATGCCGCACCTGGTGCCCCTCCTGAGGGCAGCACACCCAACGCTGTCGCACTTACCCGCGATGGCAAGCGTTTGCTGGTAGCAGAAGCCGACAACAATGCCGTCGCCGTTTTCGACGTGGCCACCGGCAAGTTGGTCGGGCGCGTCCCGACCGACTGGTATCCGACCGCGATCGCCGAAGTGGGTGATCAACTGCTTGTCCTCGCGGGAAAAGGACACGGCACCCATGCCAATCCCGACGGCCCCGTACCGCTCACGAACTGGCCGAACGAGAAGCCGTCAGCGTACGCGCTCGGTCAGTTGAATGGCACACTGCGCTTGCTCTCCGCATCATTGCCGCCGCCCCAACTGGCTAGCTTTACCGAGCGTGTCGTAGCCGCCAATAACTGGCAACAACGGCCCGCTCCGCGCCGCTATCCGCCCTTCCGTCACGTCGTCTACATCATCAAAGAGAATCGCACCTATGATCAGGTACTGGGCGACATAAAGGAAGGCGATGGCGATCCGAGCCTCGTCTATTTCCCCGACATCACCATCACCCCGAACCACCACGCGCTGGCGCGGCGCTTCGGCCTGTTCGATCGCTTCTTCGTGAATGCCGAGGTCAGTTCGCAAGGACACATCTGGTCCACCGCCGCCTACGTCACGAATTATGGTGAGAAGGTCGTGCCCTCCGGTTACGCCGGCAAGCGGGCCGACGTGGACGGAGAAGAGAGCGATGAGCCAGAACGCGGCTTCCTGTGGACGCTCGCGAGCGGGGAGGGCATCACTTTCCGCGACTACGGCGAAATGGTCAAGGGGAATCCCGGTTGGCCGGTGACACAACGCGACTTGGGCGCCGACGTGAACCCTGACTACGTCCCTATGGATCTGGTTACGCAGGATCAGAAACGCGCCGATGTCTGGATCGCCGAACTTCAGCGCTTTGTGCGCGACGGCAACATGCCACAACTCGAAGTCATGTGGCTGCCGATGGACCACTTGGCCGCTGGGCGTCCGGGCAAGTGCGCGCCGCGCGCGTGCATGGCCGACAACGACCTCGCACTTGGGCGGATCGTGCAGGCGCTCTCGCACAGCCCGTATTGGAAGGACACGGTGATTTTCGTCGTTGAAGACGATGCGCAGGCGGGACCCGACCACACCGATTCGCACCGCGCACCGTTCTATGCCATCTCGGCCTACCACCGGACGGGCACGGTGCATCGCTTCATCAATACGACGGATGTGATCGCAGCGATCGAGGACATCCTCGCCATGGGGCGGCTCTCTAAGTTCGATTACTTCAGCCGGTCCCTGGCGGACATCTTCGCACCGGTGCCCGACCTGACGCCTTATGACCCAATCGTCCCCACCCAAGACTTGAATGAAAAGAATCCGCAGGATACTGCAGCCGCACGCTTGTCGGAGAGTCTTGATCTCAGCGCACCCGATCGCGTGGACGATCAGCTCTATAACCGCATTCTGTGGCTAATGTTGAAGGGTGGTGTTCCGCCACCGGTTGCGCAAAGCCACGCGGCCCTGCATACCCTGCAATCGAGCAAATGATGCCAGCGCGTGGTGATTGGGAGTGATGGTGATGTCGGGGAAGGACACGAGGCTGGCCTCGCTGTCGCCTTCTTTCATGTCGCCGAGCACCTCATCGTAGGTGCGATTCTCTTTGATGATGTAGATCACATGCTTGAACGGTGGATAGCGTCGCGCCGCAAGGCTCCGCCGCCATGAAGATAACCAGTCACTATGCGGGAGCGGATGTCGATGATTGCCACCCGGTCACTGCCGGCAAGGTAAACGTAAAGGCGCAAGCCGGTTACTCCCAATGCCAGGGTGGCAGCCAAACACGATCTCGCCCGTCGCGGCGTCTACGACCGCAAGGCGATCGCCCACATTCTCCGCCACGTAAACGAATTGCAGTTCGGCGCGACTGCCAAGCCCGCCGGAAGCTCGTGCCCCGTGCGGTCAGCAGTCTTCGCCTGGCCAGCTCGAATTTATTCGCCAGAAAGAGCGAGTCGACCAAGACGGAGTAAACGCATCGAGGAACCTTCAATGCGTGCGAGATATTTCCTGCAAGAATTTCTCTAGCACCCGATTAAACTTTTTCCGGGTCATCGGTGAATAGTGCATGGCCTACGCCTTCCATCACGACAAATTCAGAACCTCGGACACTCGCCTTCATCTCTTTTTGAGCATCGAACTCGGGAGAGTCCGCCGCCGCGACGATGAGGAGCGGTTTGGTGATTTTGCTCAACGCAGATCTGCGGTCAACCGTGAACATATCCGTCACCAACATAGAGACAGCGGTACTTGTCGGTGTTTGCAAAGTAACTTTGACCAAACCATCTAGGTATACCTCGTCATGTTTTTTCTTGAACATGAATGGCATCATGCCTTTGGAGTACTCAACGGGATGTTCGGAAAACATCCCCAGCATTCGAAGCTCCTCTTCGCTTGCGGATCTGCGAAGCGTGATCTGTGCGGGTCCGCGCGGATACAGCGCTCTCTATCAACACGATGGCTGAAACTCCCTCTATTCCGAATTGCTGGACGTAAGCGGCAACGTCCTGCACCCCCTGGGACCATCCGACGAGCACTACTTGCGGTAGCATCAACTGCTTGATTACTTCATGGATATCCCGGGCCCGCTGTTCAGGAGTATTTCAGGCGGTTGGGAACCGTAAGGAAATTCGCGGTCCCTGCACCAGTCGGGAGGCTAAGACATGTTGAGAGCAGTAACCGTAATCGGTGGTCACTCTGGTCTGCGCCAAGCCATTTCGGTGGGTCCACACCACTTGATTGCGGATGAACCAAAGACATCAGGGGGCGGCGATGCTGGGCCAGATCCGTATGAGCTGCTGCTGTCCGCGTTGGGATCATGCACGAACATGACTCTTCGCATGTACGCCGACCGCAAAAAGTGGCCGCTTAAGGAGATTCGCGTCGCTCTCACACATTCGAAGAACTACGGCAATGACTGCTTCAACTGTGAGCAACCGGCAGCAACGCTCGATCGAATCGAGAGGCGGATTACGCTGATTGGCGAGCTGTCCGCGGAGCAACGGCAAAGACTATTGGAGATCGCAAACCTTTGTCCAGTGCACAAGTCGTTGACTTCGAGGATCGATATCCAGACTGAATTGGTCAACCCGTCCTTGTAAGCGATAGTGAGTTCCGAAACGTAACCTCGGGAAAGAGCGGAGGTTCCATGTCGAGTATTTTGTCGGCGGGTACCCGATCGTCAAAGCGCTTCAGAAGAAGTTGGAAAACAGTTGCGGTTTGTCTTTCGAAATTTCCCGCTGCGAGAAATACATCCAAACGCCGAGGTCGCCGCCGAAACGGCCGAGTTTGCCGCGAACACATGGCAAGTTCTGGGACATGCATGACCTGATCTTCGAGAACCAGAATTCCCTTAGCGAGCAAATGCTCGGGGAACTGGCGCATCGCCTCACGCTTGATAGCCAAGCACTCAGGGACGCACTAAGGTCGGGTACCTTTGCCGAGCGTGTGAGGGGGGGCTTTTCCAGCGGCGTACGCAGCGGGGTAAACGGTACTCCGACATTTTTTATCAATGGCCAGCGGCACGATGGCGACTTCGAACTGGAGACGCTTCTTGAGGCGACCCAGAAAATGATTCACAGCCAGAAATGAACGAGATGGCATTATGGCTTCAGGGCTTATGAAGAGTCGCAGATCCAAACACAGCTTTCAGGCCTGCTCGACACAATTCCTGAATTCTTTCCGGTGTCAGGGCGCGCCCTGCAGCCGCTTGAGCCGCACCTCTTATGTCGTCTGTTACCTTCGAAAACACCGTATGAGCAGAGGCCTCGATGCTGCGGATTGCGCTCTCAGAAAGCTCCGGTTTTGCCGCCAGCTCCCACTCTTCTCCAAGTACATCGAGCGAAGCGCCAAATAGTTCAATCGTGTCGTGCAGGTACAAAATGTCCTTCGCGCGAGAGCGTCGCTCCCGCCGATCGTGGATCAATAGTTTTTGTGCCATGAAACGAGTCGGATGTGCGATCCGGATCTGCTTCTCACCTTCAAAAGGAAATCCGTTCGCTCGAGACAACTCGACCTTCCACGGCGAGGCCAGCAGGAGGTCCACGTAGCGTAGGTTCTGTGATGTGACTCCTGCCACCCGAGTTGTTGCGCGAAGATTTCCTTCCCGATCATGTTCGCTTCCGATAAGAGGGGTCAAGAATTCGACGTAGAAAGAACCCTCCTCATCACCGAGCCGGTAGTGCGTGGCTGGAGGCTGATGTTCGCCCAGGAAGCGTTCTTTGAAACCCGCGCTCGCTAAGCGATCTCGCAGGTCCTGTTCTCGGACTTCAAGCCTGTGAGGTAATGCGACATCGGTATCCAAGGTCAGCAACGGTTCGTATTGAACCGCTTGTGCGAGGGGATGATACCGGAAGAGGCGGTGTGCCCACCCGCCAACGATGACGATTTGCGGAAGCCAAGGGTCGAGGGCCTCAAGCAGCTTGGATAGGCCATCGATATCAGAATTGTGGATTTCGTTGCTTATGGTGTTTTCAGTATAGTGCCGTCATTCATTGCCTAAGCAGGGGACTGAGAATTTGCTCACGGATGCGATCGGCTTGTTCCTTCCCCCGAGAGGGGTGGTTCGATACATCGAGCCACACTTGCAGAGCGTCCGACACGGGTACGCCTTTCTGGTCAACCGCAGCGCGAAAGATCGATTCTTTGTGAGCGGGGATCCGAAGGTAAAGATCGGGTTGTTCGGCCCTTTCCTTGGAGATTCCAAGCTGTTGTATCAATTCAGGCTCAATGCGCTCGACATAGAGCACCGGCGGAACTCCGTGCACGAAGCCTAAGCCAAGAGCCCCAGCCGCAGCAAAGAGCCCCAGGCAAACGCGTGGTGAATTGCCATTGCCGGAGATGTCGGGTGAATCCTGAGGGAAGTAATGGGCTTGATAATCACGGAGCGCGGATTCGAATTGTTTGCGACCGTGACCTGGAATGACCCAGCGGCAGGAGATTTCCTTGAAGGCTCTGCGTTCCGCAGCCTGCCACTCTTCGAGAAGATCCTGAATTCTCACCAGCTTCAGTTGGTCTGCATACTTGTCGAGGAAGCCCTCGGCTTCGAGTTGACGCACGAGACGCGAGGCGCTGACCTGGGAAACGCCGGCTGCCTCGGCCAACTCGGAGGCATTGTGAATCTTTAGGCGGGGAGCGCGCAGGAATCGAGGTTCGATGTGTTGAGCCAGGAGCACTTTGAGCAGCCACTGGCCCAAGTCCGAGAACAGGGGGTAAGAGTTCAATTCTGGGATTGGGGATTTCCGCCGGTGAATTTCTGGCGACGCGGAGTTCAACGATTCAAGGCCTGGAGCCCGGAAGACTCGGAATCCACGATCATCAAAGAATCCGACGGCAACATCGCTGGCATGAGCTTGTTGAAATTCGATTGCCTGGTCGACGACAGCGGGGGAGAGGTGGGGGGAGGCTATTATCGCTAAGGGACGAGCTAGAGGAATCTTGTGAGCATAGGCTTGTGCTTGGAGGATGGCTTCCGCAAGCAAGGGCACGACCCGATCGCGGCGAGATTCGGGAGCTCGTTTTAACTCTATGGCGTACTCAAAATCTCCCTTTTTAATGATTAGGTCTGGTTCGCCAGGAGCGTGGGGGCGCGGGAAAACATCCCAGCCAGCGTCTCGAAAGATTTGGGCTAGCTGATTCTCGTATTCTCGGTCCGGTTTGTGCGATTTGGGCATAATGTCATGGCCATGATATCAGTCGTGTCCCTGACTATCAAGGCCATGACAACGGTCTTGGCCATGGCACTGACATTTTAAATGAGTTGCACAGGACGTCCGAGGGGCATATCTTCTGCCGCTCAACGGGGTAATGGGGGCGTTATTGAATCTGCGCTTTGTATCACCGACGGTTCCAAGAAACAGCTAACTCCGGATTGCCGACCTTGAGAACAATCCCATCTCGGCTGACCAAGCGCGTTTAGCGCTCCGAATCCAACGGAGGAACCGATAACTTCCGCCTTGCCCGTCACTCGGGAACAATCGCGAGCTTGATTGAGCCCTCACCGATACTACAGAGGTTTGTGTTGGAGATGCGCCCTGGACATCTATCTAGTTGACGGCACATACGAGTTGTTTCGGCACTACTACGCGATGCCGTCCGCCCGCGATTCGAATGGGCGAGAGGTTGCCGCGGTCCGAGGTGT
>Ga0185299_10001185_pt1 | contig 54436 bp, 48 predicted proteins | sample PaiPotPPA55metaG_FD_128002 | JGI IMG/M metagenome (GOLD analysis project Ga0185299, IMG submission 128002) | Iron sulfur acid spring bacterial and archeal communities from Banff, Canada, to study Microbial Dark Matter (Phase II) - Paint Pots PPA... ... | reverse complement strand
CTGATGCGAATCTCTCGAGCGTTATCGACCGTATCACACTAAATCGGGCGATCCGGGAGCTTCCTGCCGGTTGCAGGAAGATCCTCGGTCTTCATGCAATTCACGGCTACCAGCATCGCGAGATCGCTGAACTGTTGCAATGCTCAATCGGCAACTCTAAATCGCAGCTTCACACGGCGAAGCTGAAGATGCGACGTTTGTTGTCTCCCAGGTGGAGCGCCGCCCTCCTCCCAAAGGCAGTAGGCGTGACGGAGGCGAAGACAAGCAGAGGCGCTTGAGTATTTTCAACAATGAAATGAACAACTCTCCAATTGGGTAAGCGATAGTCTTTCGGAATTCCAAAACCGGGATGCGGTCATGGATTAGTGCAGGGCACTCAATGAACAAATTCCGCTTCCTTTGCACTCGTCCCGCAGTTCGGCTCGATGATCCCGCACTGTTTTCACCACGAGGACGATCAATTCTGACCAGCTTTCCGAACCTCGGTGTTCGATACTGGCGATTCACAGAGTTCTAACGGCAGAAACTTCGTGACCATATGGTCATGTCAACATAATTGTATGCAGGGAGGTTTCGATGAATCCACATCTGCTAGATCCGAAGTTTATTATGCTCGCCGGCGCGGTGATTCTGGTTATTGCGGTGCTGGCGTGGCTGTACGTGCAAAAACGCAGGAGTACGACGGCAGGGCTGCGGCAAAAGTTCGGGCCCGAGTACGAGCGAGCCGTGCAGAAGCATGGGTCAGAACGAAAAGCAGAAGCGAAACTGGCGAATCGCCAGGATCGCGTTGAAAAGCTCAACATTCGCGACCTTGACCCGGTGGAACGCGAGCGGTTTTCGACACAGTGGGAGTCGGTGCAGTCTCGTTTTGTCGATTCCCCTAGAGGGGCAGTCGCAGAAGCCGATGACCTGGTGTCTTCTTTGATGAAAACTCGTGGCTATCCAGTATCCGATTTTGATCAACGTGCAGACGATATTTCTGTCGACCACCCACGGGTGGTGGAGAACTACCGGTCTGCCCATCATATTGCTCTCCGGGTTGGGTCAGATGGAGCGAGTACAGAAGATCTGAGAACGGCCATGATTCACTACCGCTCACTATTTGAGGAGCTGGTGCAAGTACCAACGGTTGTAGAAAGAGTTGTAGAAAGAAAAGAGGTGGCGTAATGGCTGAACGGAAGAGAATAGAGGAGGAGCATTCGACGACCGAACTTGCGAGCTAGGACATTCCGTAGAAGCAGCCCGACGGACGCAAGCAGCATCGCGGAAAAAGGCGACGCTCCTCGCGAAAGACGGCGACAACGTGTCTCCACGGTTGCGTGACTCCAAGGTGCGGTCGAGCGCAGGACCCGGCAGGCGACGTGGGCCCGCCGATTCTCGCCGTCCGGACAGGTGTGTGTTTTGAACCGGATGTTTTGAACCAGGTGTTTTGCACCAGGAAAGATGCCGTAGATCCCTGCGTGATCTTGCGGTCAGAGCCTCAAGCCCGCAGTCACCCGACGGGTGGGAACGTAGTGGGTCGATCGGTAGAGGTGGTTCGGAAAACATGAGTATCTCTGCGCTGAAGACATCGTCAGTCAAGGTGAGTCTGGTGTTTTTCATGGGAATCACCACAGCTTTGCCAGCGCAGGCCATCAAACCAGTCCCTCCAACCCCTATCGACGTGAAGAAGGTCGAGCTCGGGGGGGCGCCCTGGAATCCACAGTGGGATCAGATCATCGAGGAGGCGCTGCCGCCCGAAATGCTTTCTTCGCAGGCTCCCCGGGGCGTGCATCGATTCTGTCCGCGATTTGGCGAGATGAGCGCAGCCGACAAACGCGCATTCTGGGCTTACTTCTTCCAGGCGCTGGCAGGTGCTGAAGCCGGTCTGAATCCGAACACGAGCGTCCGTCACGCCGAGCCGGAAGTCGCAATGGCCACGCGAAGTGAAGGACTGTTACAGCTTGCTTACGCAGACCAGAAACGTTACGGCTGCGATTTCAATTGGCAGTTGGACCGTGCGCTCAAGGCGAACGATCCGGCCAAAACCATTCTTCAACCAAAGAACAATCTCGAATGTGGAGTGAAGATTCTAGTCAACCAGATCATCGTCCAACACAAACCTTTGTTGACCCGGTCGGGATACTGGTCGACGTTGCGGCCGGATGGGCCAAGCTACCGAGTATTCGCCAAGCAGATGACAAATCCCCCGGCTGCATGTGGTCTGCCCACCAAGTCGACGATCGACAAGTCGGCTACGACGAAGTCCGTGCAGAACGACGCGGACCGGAGTGAAACTCCCAAATAGTTTGGTCCGTGTGAAACGGGCACGGTGTCCCACACGGGAGATGACAATTTCGCCAATTGGTACAGACTGTTCAAAACTGCTCGGGTATGACTGAGTAGTTGCCGAGGCGAAGTCATCGCCGGCAGGACCCCGTGGTTTGCGAGACGCAGCTTGACCCTGGCCATCGCAACCAAAGCTCGAGCAGATCGAGAAGCATCGAGCGTAACGAGCCCGATTCAGACTGGCGGTCCGGTGAGGGGATTAAGGGGAGTGCGCGATTTTGACCAGCTTTTGGTTGCACTTCGTTCCATGATCAACAATGCGAGAAACTCAACCGCTGGGCACACGAACCTTTGAGCCGCTCGCTGGGTCGGTCTCATCGGAGGAATGACGAAATGCGTAGCTGGTTCAAAACGTGGGGTGCAGTGGCGTCGTCTTTGGCTATGAGACTGACACACAGCTCCGTAGCCCTTACGCTGACTATCCTCTTGTTTGGCACACCTGCCCGTGCTCAGTCCCTTCCGAGCAGCCAAGGATCGGCCAACGACCTCGCGCGGCGGGTAGTCACTAACGAACTGAACTTCCAAGATGACCGTACCAACTGGATGTACCGATTAGAAAAAGAACAGTATGGGAAGAAACAGGTCGAGGAAATTGTTGAGACCAAAGAGGGCTCTCTCAGTCGACTCATATCGATTAACGACCAGCCCCTTACCGCGACACAACAGATGGAAGAGGACCAACGCGTGCGGGAGTTAATGATCAGTGGAAGTGCGCAACAAAAATTGCGGCGGACTCTGGAGGCTGAGACTCTACAGGGGAGACGGTTATTCAAGATGCTGCCTGATGCATTTATGTTCAGCTACGCGGGTGGTGAGGGACCCCTGGTGAAGCTAAGCTTCAGACCGAACCCAAGTTTTCACCCGCCATCGCTTGAGGCCCGCGTTTTCCACGATATGGAAGGCGAGATGTGGGTCGACTGCAAACACGAGCGACTGGCTGCGTTTAATGGTCATCTCACACAGACGGTTAAATTCGGATTCGGCCTACTGGGACATTTGGACAAGGGAGGCCACTTTGAAGTTACGCAGGCAGAAGTTGCTTCCGGCCATTGGGACATGACTACTCTCAGTTTGGAGATGACAGGGAAAGCTCTCTTGTTCGCGACCATCGGTGTACAGAAGAGGGAAGCCCATCGGGACTTCCAGCGGGTATCGGATGATCTGACCCTTACTCAGGCTTTGGACATCCTCAACCGAACGATAGTTGTAGCGGACAATCGTTAGTTCATGCGGCGAGCGTTACAGCAAAAGCGCCCTGATCACTGTTCGAAGTATTTGACGACAAACAGAACCCTAGAGGAGAAGCAATGTTCTTAGCCGGTAAAGCGGCAGGGGCTGGGATTGTCTTCTTATTGCTGACGACGGTCCTCTCGGGACGACCACACCCGACTCTGCCCCCTTCGGGAGCCAACCTCGGCAAAGAAGTGCCGCCGGTCGGGCAGCGGAACGATGTCAGGAAGATGCAGGAAAATCTGAGCGGCAAAGGATACTATCGCGGGAAGGTTGATGGCGTATTCGGTCTCCGAACCCGAGCGAGCATTCGCGGATTTCAGGAGGCTGAGAGTCTGCCAGTCACAGGGCAGCTTGATACGCAAACGGCCGGTAGACTCGGAGTCAGCCCAGAGCGGCGCGAGGAGATTGACCGCGAGCCTGCGAAAGGCAAACCTTCGGCAGGCATAGAACGGGCTAAAGGTGCGAGGCGAAACCGCAAGACACCTCATGCCCTGGTTCTTCGAGAGGATAAAGATGATGAGCAAAACTGAGTAGCGAAGACGCATCCCCTTCTAGCAGTTGGGCAATCTTTTTCTCTTCTCGTAGCGCCCCCAGATGTTTCTATGTTTCTGTGGCCGAAGCCGCTTCCGTACAAACGGAGGATTGTGCAAGGCGAGGTCCTCGCTTACATCTCCCGGTACTTGAGCCAGCGGAGTGTTTTAAGGCTTCTGAAGTAGTAGTGAACCTACGGGTGACAGCCAGCATACCGGTTGACTGCGATTTCTGGTCGGAAGATGACGGCTGGAAGGGGGTCTGCAAGAGTCTATCGGTCACGGCCGGTGGCGCGGGAGTTTCGAAGATGAAAAGAAGAACATGGCGACTGAATTACAACCTTACACCTGCACATCGAAACGATCCTGTGCAAGCATCCTGAGAGAAGTACGTCTCTCTTTGCCTCCTAACCAAGTCTCCTAACCAATGTTCGCGTCCGGTGAGTTTTTCAGCGAAAACTCCGCCAACAATCCATCCGTCCTACCTGTGTGCCCTCCTTGCCAAAACGTGGAAGGGAACGCTACCAGCAATAACCGGGGCGGCTCCCCGACTTCATCATGCCAAGAGCGTTGTGCGAGTCTACGATTATGTGGGCGCCAGCGTCCGGATGCTGGCGCAACTCCGGTCCGCCTCAATGTGCGACGTAGTGTTCCAGCGCGGCGTACGCGCTGACGAAGCCGCGCCCGTGCTCGAGGCTTGGACCAGCAATCGTCCGTGATCTCGTGGAACTCTACCAAGGGACTTTCTCGTTGGAAGACTTCCCTATGGGCGGCCTGCGCGGGCGGCTTCGACTACCCGAGTGAAGGATTATTATAGCGGGCACTGGACGGGTGTCTGACGGCCTGCGAGCAACAGGCATCGGAGGCGACGCCGGGTAAGCGACAATCTTAGTCGACGCTGGGTTTGCGTTTTTCCTTTGTGGTTTGCGGGCGGCCGGCGGAGTGTTCGGGGCTGTTGCCAGGTTCCGGGAAGTCAGAGTCGGCATCTTTTAGGACTGGGTTTTGGTCACGATGACCGAGTTGGTCGGCTAGTCCCGCATTGCCGTCGTGGTGGTGCTCTTCTTCGGTTGCGCCTTTGGCGCGATCGGGATCGTTATCTGAAATTCTGGTCATACAAAACTCCTGCTTAGCTCCTGCTGAGATCATTCGCCGGGGCGGGCGTTCGATGCAACTCCGAGTTTGCGAAGGCGCTCGCGGGCCTGCAGAGCCTCGGGGGAGCGCGGATAACGCTGGATCACGCGGCGGAGTTCCACGACTCCGTCTTCTTGTTTACCCAGTTCGATCAGCGAAAAACCTTTTTTCAATTGCGCGGAAGCGACTTTGCCTCCGGTGGGAAAATTCTGCAGCACCTGGTCGTAGCTTTGTGCGGCCTGCTGATAATTACCCTGCCGGAATTGAATCTCGCCAAGATAGAAATAGCAATTTCCGGCGAGATCGGTGTTGGGATAGTACTTGACGTAGTCGGAAAATTCCTGGATCGCGAGATCGTTCTTGGCGCCGTTGTAATCGCGGAGGGCGTTGTTATAGAGCACGTCCGGCGGAGGCGCTTGGGCCATATCATTTTTCTGCGCCTGTTGTTGCGCGTTGGTGGCGGCGGCGCTCTGCTGCGAAGATTGCATGTCTTCGAGTTGCTTGCTGACTTTGGCGAGTCGCGCTTTTAGTTCGTCCAGGGTGTCGTTGAGCGATTGGAGTTGGCCGGAGAGTTGATCCACGTGGGTGGAAGAATCGCCCTGTTGTTTCTGCAGAGTGGATTGAAGAGCGCTGACAGCGGCGGCAACTTTATTGACGGCGTCGGTATCGCGCTCGACGAGGTTATTCATGACGCCCATGCGCTCGTCGAAGCTGCGCTGCATGGCGGTCATCTGCTCCTGCAGTTGCTGGACCTGGGTCTGCAACTGGATGGTTTCTTTGTTGACGCCCCAGGCGGGCGCAGCGACGAGGCATGTCATGGAGAGCAGAGCAAAAACGGTGGAGCGGATTTGTGAGTTCATAAACAGGTTACCTGCAATCTATTTTAGATGGATTTGACCCGTCGTAGGTTGTGAGATTGGGTACGGAACCCTGAAGGGTATAGGCGGACGGACCCGCCCGCGCTAGGAGCTGCCGAAGCGGGGCACCGCCGATGCGATGCCCCAGCCCGGCAGAAACACTATTTCTGATAGACAAAGTGACCGCGGCGATTTTGCTGCCAGCAGCTTTCGTTTTCTTCCATGCAGAACGGTTTTTCTTTGCCGTAGCTGATGGTCTTAACGCGATTGGCGCTGACTCCGGCCGAAACCAAAGCGTTCTTCACGGAAGAGGCGCGTTGATCGCCCAATGCCAGGTTGTATTCGGTTGAGCCGCGGGAATCGCAGTGTCCCTCAACCGTAAAGTTAATGTTGGAATGCTGGTTGAGGAATTGAGCGTCCGACTGGATGGCGGACTGCTGATCGGAGCGAAGGTCAGACTTGTCGTAATCGAAATAGACATCCTTGACGGTCTGGCCGAAGAGATCCTCCTCCGTAGCTGATGGCGGCGGAGCAGTTGTTGCCGCTGACGGAGGCCCGACGGTGAGGCGCGTCGTGGCGTCCTGGGTTCCGCCGGAACCTTTGGCAGTGAGATGATACGTGGTGGAATCGGTGGGATTCACCTGTTGTGATCCGCTGGGCTGAACCGCGCCAATGCCGTCGATGGAGACGTCAGTTGCATTCGAAGTCTGCCAACTGAGGGTTGCGGATTGTCCGGCCTGAATGGTATCCGGGCTCACCGAAATGGATGCGGTCGGCGACGGTGGTGGTGGCGGCGGTGGCGGCGGCGGAGCTGCTTTCTTATGGCAAGCGCCGAGCATAAGAATCGCACTCAGGGTCAAGACGGTGGCGACAGCTTTCAGGGTGTGCTGCTTCATGGTGATCTTCCTCACGTATCCTCCTGCGAGCCCGAAAAGTTATTCGAGTTCAGACGAAGTGAATTTATTTCCAACTCCAATTGGGTTGCGAATTGCGTCCCGTAAAAGTTAACTGGTGAAGCTTGGTGCCGTCGGCAAGCATTTCCCAAATCTCTTCCTTCCCCGAGCGGCTGGACTGAAAGACGATGTGGCGTCCGTCCGGCGACCACGAAGGGAAATCGTTGCGACCGCCGTCATGGGTGAGCTGAACCCATTGCTTGCTGGCGATATCCATCAGATAAATGTCGGAGGAGCCGGGCTCGCCGGGACCATATTTGCGGATCCAGGCCAGAGTAAGGAATTGGCCATTAGGCGACCAGTTGGGCGAGACGGCATATCCCTGATCGGTCATGCGTTGCTGGTTAGCGCCGTCGGCCTCCATGGTATAAACCTGCGGAAGTCCCGTGCTGCCGCTGACGAAAGCGATTTGGGCGCCGGTCTTGCGGTTCCACACGGGTGAAACGTCAGGACCTTTCCCCGTGGTCATGGGGTGAAGATTTCCGCCCGTAGCATCGCACACATAAATTTCCGAGTGGCCGCCGCGCGAAGAAGAGAATGCCAGGCGCGCGCCGTCAGGAGACCACGACGGAGAAAGATTGGTGCCGCCGAAGTGGGCGAAACTCACGAGGCGGTTGAGATCCGTGGAATACATCAAAATGTCCCATCCCGTTTTCGTGAGCGAACTGAAGGCGAGGCGGGAACCGTCCGGCGAGATTCGCGGCGAGAGGGAGATGGAGGATTGGTGAGTAAGCTGGCGCTGGTTGGAGCCGTCGTAATCCATCATCCAGATTTCTTTGTGGCCGGAGCGATCGCTGACGAAAAAGAGTTTACTTTCGGCGATGCCGGGAATCCCGCCCCCCAGACGAAAGATGATTTCGTCAGCGAATCTGTGAGCAATGACGCGGGTGGCCTCGTCGGTAGCAACATCAGTATATTGTTTTCCGAGGACCAGGGGCGAGGCAGTGTTTTTTACGTCGTAAAGCCAGCCCTGGACGACCACTTTGCCTGCCGCGACCGCGAGATTGCCAAAGGCCAGCATGGCGGCGTTGGGTGGCGGAGAGTTCCAGACTCCGAATGTGACTTCGGGAGGATTGCCCGGGACCTGCAAGGGATAGAAGCTTTTCGAGATCAGTTCGACGACGCCGGAGTTGTCGAGGTCGTTCCAGAATGTGTCGTTGAAGGTTTTCAGCAGAGCAGTGTTCTGAGGGTCCGTGTTCGAGGGCTTGAAGTCGGGAACCGCGAGGCGGACCCTTTCTACGCCGAGACCGGAGCCGGTGCGAACCCAATCTTGGGCGGAGGCGAAGAGAGAAGAAAGCGCGAGAATGAAGCAGGCTGTCGCAAAGCGGCCGCCAGTCGCAAATGCATGCGGAAATCGTCTTCGTTTATTGTCCATCCGTTTGGAGCTATTGCGCGGGCGCAGAAAATAATATGTGGCGAACGACCGAATCGTAGTCCGATATGTTCTCATTAGCAAGGTATGATCAATCATAGTCGAGAATCTGGAACCTAAAGAATCATCAGGTGCATGCGGGAAGCATTTTCGAGATCCCCATGCACACTTCAAGACATTTAGAGTCAGCTCATAAAACCTATCGATGCTGGCCATGAGCTACTGATACACAATTTTATTTTTTGCTGTAATCGAACCAATATTCAACTGAGATCTTGCTGCCGCTATAGTCCGGCGGCAGCGGGCCGAATGTATCGATACGCTGCAACGCGCGGGTGGCGGAGACATCGAGTGACGGGACGCCGCTGGACTGTTCGACCCGCACGTTAAAGGGATGTCCATCGCGGGCCACGTCGAAAGTGATGTAGACGCGCTCGGCGGTGCTGATGCGAGGATCGACCTCGTATTTCAACCAGTTTTCCGAAACTTTGCGCTGAATGATCTGGACGTACCAGCCGAACTTGGTGCCAAAGTCGCCGCCCCCCCCAGTGATGCCGAAGCCGCCCTTCGCGCCTCCTGCGGTGAACGTTCCGTAGGGGCCGCTTACCGGTCCGCCTTCACCGAAGGCAACCTGGTTGGTCTCCGGTTCGGGAGTGGGCTGGGGCTTTGCCTTGGTAGGAGTGGAAATCTTCTTCGGTTTGATTTTGGAATTCTTGCCTTGAATCTCGATGGCGTCGGGTTCTTTCTCTTCAATCTTGGGCTGGGATTTTGCCAGGCCCTTGGATTCGTTGGCCAGAACGTTCTGGGTTTGAGTGGGCGCGGCAGATAGAGGCACTGAACTCACCAGCGTCACTCCCATGGCAGAGCCACCGCCGCCGGATCCCCAGTCCGAGCCGCGGCCTCCGTGGAAGAGAACGGGATAGAGCAGGATGACGGCGGTGACGGCGAGGTGGAAACCGGCCGACCAAGCGAGGGCGCGTCCCCAACTATCGTGTTCGAAAAATATCTCAGCGTTTTGCGCCATTTTCTTCCAAAGGCTGAGTGACGATGCTCACGTTAGTGATGCCTGATTGTTTGACCGCGTCCATGACGGTGGCGAAAGCGCCAAAGGGAACATTTTCATCGGCACGAATAAAAATAAACTGGTTGCGAGGATCGCGGATTTTCTGTTTGAGGCGCGCGGCGATCAGATTGATGTTGATGGCGTCGTTGCCGAGGAAGACGCGCTGATCCTTATTAATGGTGATGACGGTGCGTTCCTCGGAAATCTCTTTAACGGTGCGGGTTTTGGGGACGCTGACCTCAATGCCCGACTGCAGAACGGGAGCGGTTACCATAAAGATGATCAGCAGCACGAGGACGACATCGACCAGCGGAGTGATGTTGATATCGGCGAGTGCGGTTTGCGTGCGGCCATTAGGCGAAGTGAAAGCCATTAACGCCTCACTTCGGCTACAGCCTGAGGCTGAAGGCTCTCGATGGCGTTGAGCACTTCGAGGGAGAAGTCGTCGCTGCGAGCGGCAAATACGCGAACGGAATTGCCGATCAAGTTGTAAGCAATGACGGCCGGGATAGCGGCGGCGAGTCCAGCAGCAGTGGTAATGAGCGCTTCTGAGATGCCGGGGGCCACAGCGCGAAGAGTGGCGCCGCCGGCAGTCCCAAGGCCGTGGAAAGCGTCGATGATGCCCCACACGGTACCGAACAGCCCGATGAACGGGGTAACGGCAGCGGTGATGGCAAGCCACGGGACGTTACGCTCAAGGCGTGTGATCTCTTCCGAGGCGCCGATCTGCATTCCGCGCTGAACGGCGGTCAAGCTGCGGAGAGTGGTTGCCGGGGGAGCTAGTTGGCGCCGGTATTCCTGAAAGCCGCCTTCGAACACTCCGACCAGAGGGCTGGGACGAAATTGATCGGAGACGGCGGCGATATCCTGCAGGCGCTGAGCCTTACGAAAGGCGCGAAGAAATCGTCCGCTCTGAACTCGAGCGCGGCGGAGCAGACTCCATTTGGTAAGAATAATGGCCCAGGAGATGAGACTGAAGGCCAGCAATGTGAAAAGAACGAACTTGGCGACCGCGCCGGTACTTGAAATCAGATCAAGAATCTCGCCGCCAACGAAAAAAGCTGAGCATGAGAGCAATTGCATCTTGGTTTGAGAATACCTTGATCGCGATTATAGATGATTCGCAGCCTTCTCTAGGGGGACGTATCCTAAACATAACGTGGAAGCTGTGGATCTGGGAGCGCGGACTTGACGCGTAGCTTAATTTCGGTGATATACCCCGGCGGGGAGAGTGACATCCAAAGTAGCACCAGGTGGGAAAACTTTCCGGGAGGAAGAATTCATGGCGAACTACGGAATACTCCGAAACTATCGCTTCACGGACGCCGCCGAGGACATCCGCGGGTCCAAGTTGTACGGTCTGGATGAAGAAAAACTGGGCAAGATCGACGACGTGATTTTCGATCACTCCGACGGATCGATTCGCTACGTTGTGGTTGACACAGGCGGATGGCTGTCGACCAAGAAATTTATTGTGCCAGCGGACCGGTTGCGGCCTTCCACCGAGCACGATGACGCTTTTGCCGTGGGTCTGACCAAAGCGCAGGTGGAAAACTTCCCGCCTTACAAAGAGACGGATCTGGAATCCGATGAACAATGGTCAGACTACGAAGGCAAGTATCGTTCAAAATGGGAGGACGATCCGGTGATGCATCGGAAAGAGACCGACCGGAATATCACTCCGACTACCGAGCAGATGCCGGGGAGTTCGCCTTCGGCAATGGCGGCGGGCTCCACCGATGCGCGTACTGTGGCAAGCGTAGGACCTTCGGAAATCGAGGATACGGGATTCATCGAGCCCGGGTTTGCCGGGGGAACTGATACGGTTGAGATCGACAATAGTGCGGTAGGCATTGGGCCACGATGGGACACGTTTCAGGACCGTCTGCGCGAGCGACGCGGGGAAGTGATTGGTACGCGAGCCTCTGATAGGCGCGAGGACGAGTATCGCAAAGCCAGTTAGGTGGTGGACGTTTTCGCCAAGCCACGGTTTCGACCGTGGCTTTTTGTCGAAGTGGGCCTAAGTCAGACGAAATCGTTGCGGTGGAAACGGTTCTCTGCCGCACGCACAACGAATTAATTGTGAAGTTTGTTGGAGGGATCCGTGAGAGCAATTAATTTGCCGACGGGATAGTCGTCCCGGGAGATGGGAATCTCAGGTTCGGGATTGATAATGGTGAGCACGTCGCCGCTATGAACTCCTCGCACCATTAGACGGTCACCCTCGACGCTCACCACCCGATATTTCTCGTCGAAGATTGACATAGAAGTCCTACCACTTAGATGCCCAACTGAGGGTTTGCGATGCTGCTGTGAATAACGATGATTCCTCGAAAGTTCCAAATTGGTACGAGGTCGGATTCCCGCCCCAGTCACTGGTTGAAGGTCGGTCTACGCCGGACGCCGCGCCAATTCTCGTTCGGCGCCGCGGAACAGTGCTCGTAGAGCCTTAATGACCACCCGGATCAACAAGATAATGACCGCAAGCAAAACAAAGGCTACAGCAGCCGCTGCATAGGGATGCCGCGTTGCCAGCCAGGTGAGGCCTAAGGCAAGAACATCCTCACTCAAGCTTAACGAAATATTTGAGAACGGCTCCGGCGATGGAGTGACCACCGCTCGCAGGGCGGTCTTTCCGCCGTGCGCGGCGAGAGCGATGAGACCTCCAAGAAGAGCGGCGAGAAGCTGCTGAGACGGGCTCAGCTGCCTGGTCGCACCATAGGCAAGCAACGCCGCCACCGGCACCCGTACAAAAGTATGGAGAGCGCTCCATATAAGGTCGAACGCCGGGATTTTGTCGGCGAAAAACTCGATAGCGAACAGAATGATGCTGGCGGCGATCACGGGCCAGCTCTCGAGGAGTTGCAATCCCGGGGGAAGCAGCAAATGTCCGAAGCGAGCCAACAAGCCTAGCGCGCCGACGGTCGCATAGACGTTTAGCCCGGCGGCAAATGCGACGGCCGCCAGGAGGGCGAAAAGTTCGGGGAGCGAGATTTGTAGCCAGTCGAGCACAAAAGTAAAGGGTCGCCGTCTGCGACCCTTGCCATTCAGTTTGCAAATCGCCGGCTACAGAGTCGACTCAATCTCGAAGCCCCAGGCTTCCAGAAGAGGTTCGGGGATGTACTTGGAATTCTTGTTGCGGCGCGCCCATTCGCGGAGACGAGTCGACCGCAGATATTGGTCCGGCGTCAGTTTGTATTCGCGTACCACTTGTTCAAACTCGGTAATGGTGGGGACGACCGGGCCGATCGGCTCGGGCTTGCCCCAGTTCGGATTTCCACGTCGTTTTGCCATGAAAAAAGCCTTTCGTACTGATGGGAGATTAGCTAATAACCAGTAATTTCTCTGTATCTATTTGATTCTCCTGGCGCTAACGGGGATTCACTGAATTAGAGCGTCCGCGCACAAAATGCGACAGATGTGGGTCCTAAAATCTGTTTGGAGACAAAGCATATTAGGGCACTTGGGGGAAAAAAGTCAACCATCACCGCAATTTGATTCGCCCTAAACTGACCGTTGTAACCGATTTGGGCTAATTCGATTTACTTGTGAAGACGCACGGTTGCTGAGCGCTGGGGAAAGCCCGTGGAAGTTACACAAGTGTGGAAGTTACACAAGTAATGTCTAGCGCCAGTGCTTCGTTGATGAGACGTCGGAGGCAGCTTACATTTGAGAATGTAGTGTCGGCAGTCAGTCACGCTGATTAGCTGGAAGGTGTAGGACCGTCGATGAATTTGAAGTCACTGTTGCTTTGTTCAGATGAAAAAATCGCGCGCGTGCTGCGGCGCACGCTGGGCGATCTCGAGATCGATGTCGAGCATTGTACGACCGCGGAAGCGGCATTACGCTATCTGACCCGAGACCGGTTTGAGGCGATCATCGTGGATTGCGCGGGTCCCGGCGCCGCCGATGTTTTGCGCGGAGCGAGGACGGCACCCTGCAACAAACGCGCCATCGCGATGGCGATTCTGGATCCCGATACCGGCTTGCGCTCTGCATTCGAAATAGGGGCGCACTTTATCCTGTACAAGCCAGTTTCCGCGGAACGAGCCAAGTCAAGTTTTCGGGCGGCGCGAGCTTTAATGAAACGGGAACGCCGGCGCAATTCGCGCGTCAACGTTCGTTTTCCCGTTGAGATGGTCAATGTCGAGTCTGGTGTCCGTTTCAAAGTAAATACGACCGACGTGGGGGAGGGTGGGTTGGCTGTTTCGCTGCCACGTCGCAGCAAGCCGCATGGCCGTTGGAATTTATCATTCACCCTTCCTGGCTCGACTGGCGTAGAAGTGGCTGCTGCCGAGTTTGCCTGGGAGGGAAGCGGGACGCAGGTGGGATTGCGTTTCCTGGATCTGTCGGCGGACGTGACGCGCCATTTGCGCGAATGGCTGGGCCGCAATTTGCCGGACGGAGAGATTGATGACCCTCCTGTGCGCTGTCAGCTCACGGACTTGAGTTTGCGCGGCTGCTATCTGGATATTCCTTCACCCTTCCCGGTTTCAACTCGGGTCACGCTCTCGATGCGAGCCGCGGGAGTGGAGTTGCGATCTGAAGGAGTGGTTCGAGTGATGCACCCGGACCAGGGGATGGGCGTGGAGTTCACGCAAACCACAGCGGAACATCGTGCATTGTTGGAAAAGTTTCTCAGCTGCCTCACGGAAAATCCCAATACCTTGCCCGAGTTGCTGGTTGAACCCGAGGGCCTGGAAACTGAGGTTGCCCAGACTTTACGCACAGCTTCCGACGCCGGCGATCTGTATGATCCTTTGCTCGAACTTTTTCGTAACCAGGCAGGGCTTGCGGCAGATTCGTTCCATGCGGAACTCCGCAAGCAGAGAGGGCTAACGGTGGCTGTGGCTGCCAACGCCGCTTCTTGATCGAGCCACACTCCCCTGAGACATTCTCATTGGGGCAACGACGCTCCTTCTGCCCGTCCACCCTTTACCAAGTCAGTCTTTACCGTTGATTTCTGATTGGCTACCAGTTCGATGTCGGTTTCGAAAGGTTGATACCCAGGCAAAGAGATTCTAACTTTGCGCTTGCCTGGTGCAACCAGCAAGGCCCTGCCCATGCCGCTGAATTCCGCGACGTGACCCACGAAGACGCCATCGACAAATACTGCGGCGCGATTCGGATTCACGTCAAGCTTGATCTCTGCTGTGATCTGTGGAAATTGGACCCGGGTATCTTTTTCCATCCTGACTTCGACGGTCTGAGTTTGTCCGCCCCGGACCGTGACCTTCTGTACGAAGTCCACGTAGCCGCCTTGCCGGACTGTGATCTCGTGTTCGCCGGGAAGCAGTAGGATTTTTTTCGATCCCTTGAGTTCGCGCAGATAGCCGACGTATTGTCCGTCGATCCAGACGCCGGAGGTGCGTTCGACTTTCGTGGCACCCACGAGATCGATTTGACCAAGGATGTCGTTTCCAGCGTGCAACGCGGGTATGAAAATCAGCGAGCACACGAGAAAAAGGGTGCAGGCGATAACACTATCTTTCGAATAGAATTTCATAGGAGTTGCTGAGATGCAGAAGATTGGGCAAGGGTAGCCGGGAACCGTGCCGAGCCAAGAATGATCGCCAGCCGGGATGGCGGAACTGGCAGACGCAGCGCACTTAAAATCCTACGAATATTTTCGACCGTTCATGTATCTCGCTGAAAATATTAACTTTATCTCGAAATGCGTAATAGCTTACACATTCATTGCACATTTTCGAGTTCTCGCGCCACTTCCCGAGGAAACGAAGATGCCGGAACGACACGATCCTGAGCGGAAGGGTCCACGTCTACAAGCGCCCGAACAGCAGCCTCTGGCAGTGCTCAAGCTATTTCGCGGGCAAGAATCGTCGCACCAGCACAAAGACAAAGGAAGAGAGCTTCTCCAACGCCAAGGAAATCGCCGAGGGCTGGTATCTGCAGCTTCGCGGGAAACTCCGCGCTGGGGAGATCAACAGCGAAAAGACGTTTGGCGAAGTGTCTGAACACTACCTCCGCGAATACGACATCATCACGCAATAGCCAAACGCGGCAAACCGCCGGGCCTCAGCGCCATGCATCAGGAAATTGTGACGCTACGCCAGGTCCTGAAAACGGCGCTGCGCCACGGATGGCTCGACCGCCTGCCCGATTTCTCGGCGCCGTACCGGTCATCCCCCAAAATCTCTCATCGTGCGTGGTTCTCTCCAGAAGCGTACAACGAACTCTACACGGCGACGCGACAGCGGAACAGCTTCACGACTATGTGCTTTTTATCAAAACCGGACTGCGACCCGACGAGGCCTGGCGCCTAGAGTTCCGGGATGTCACCATCGTTCATGATAGAGATCGGATAAGACGATCGAAGTCCGCGGCGAGCGCGGCGTTGGATATTGCAAAAGTATGCCCGGAGTGGTGTTGCCCTTTAGGCAACTTGGAAGCCGACTCCGCCCGGCGCACATGGATGGCGTGAACACGCCCACAAAAACATCCGGGACCTCTGCTGTCCCTAGCAAACACGGGCGCACGCCCGAACCTACGGACCTTATTTTTCCAAAAATGGCAGCGAGAACTTTTCAAGGCCATTCTCAATGAGAAAAAGCTTCGCTTCGACCGCGAAGGGCCGCCACGTACGGCCTACAGTCTACGCCACACATACATCTGCATCCGCTTATGGAGGGTGCCGATATCTGCCAAATTGCGAAGAACTGCCGTGCTAGCGTGGAGATGATCGAGAAATACTACGCAAGCGCACATCCAGACCTTGCTCGATGCTGCTGCAATCAACGTCATGCGGCCGAAAAAATCCAAAAACCAGGATGAGACGAAGGTAGCGCTAAAGCAGGCCAAGGGCAGCCTGGTGACCAGAAACGGACGTGTAAATTCTAGCGAACCTGCCCTATGATAGAAATGCAGTCAGGCAGCCGCGCGCGGGCGTGGCGGAATGGCATACGCAGCGGACTTAAGGAAAACTTGAGTGCTCGCCTGGGAAACCAGCGAAGCAGAACTGCTCAAATTCGGGGAAACCTCAAATGGCAATCCCGAGCCAAGCCCGGAGAGACACCAGCCGGGAAGGTGTAGAGACTAGACGGGCAGCACCTAAGCTCCGGAGGTTACGGGGGATGGTGAAGGGATAGTCCAGACCGCAAACCTGGCGTGAGCCCTCAAAGCGCGCCACGCAGGGCGGCGAAAGCCGTAGACGGTATGAAAATCCGCAGGGCTTAAACGGCCCATGAGGGTTCAAGTCCCTCCGCCCGCACCACGTTTTGCTCCGGCTGTGACCTGCGCGGCACTCACGCGCGCGAAAATCTCGCCTCATTCGCAACCCAAAACGCAGGCGAATACAGGGATCTCCAACCACGCTTTGCGACCTTTCGACTGCTTTCCGTCCCTTCAGCGGTTTCCGATTCGTGGAGGGTGCTTATCAGGACCGATAGGCATCGTGCACTGGGCGCGTCAAGCACCAGCAAACTTTGCCATCCTCGAAGTCTAGCCGCCTGATTGACTGTAAGTGTTCCACTGGCTAAGGACCCACTGGCTAAGGAGATTTCGTCTTCGCAGAAGTAGGCTAGGTAGATCGGCCGAATCATCTTTCTGTTCAGAAGGTCCTCTCCGAAGAACCTGTGCCACCCTCGTGCCAGACCGAGAGTCATCCGCGGAGCGCAGCGTCGTGTAGCCAGACGCAAGAAAGGCAGCCAGCGGAGAGGCAGGGCAGTCCGGCTGCTCGAAAAGGTTCACCAGGGCATCAGCAAGCGCAGGAGTGATTTCCTGCACAAACATTCCACCGCATTCATCCAAAAATATGGAACGGTTAAGGTGGAAGGGCTCAATGTTTCAGGAATGTCTCGTGGCAACCTAGCAAAACAGATTTTAGAGCCGCTAGACGCTAACGTGAGCGGAGTAACGCTGTGCGTAGTCTAGGAATCCCCGCCCTTCAGGGCGGGGAGGTTCAAGATCTCTTCGCAGGACAACTCATTGGCCGGCTCCCGCAAAACTTGCTCTCCAATCTGAGCTATTTGCAGCCACACTTGGTTTACCTAATCCAAGTATGTTTTCGAAACGCGCGCAGGTCATGACCGTGGCTGAAGGTTGGCTCTAGCTTGCTCACCAAGAGTCCGTCTCGTTTCGACCCGCTCTGGTGCCAGCGGATTGAGGTTCTATTTCGAGCGCGAACTTCTTGCCGGAGAAGTGGATCTCAATCAGTTTCCGTCTTCCATCATCCTCGACGCCAATTACCGCTTCATTATTGTCGAAAGGGTGATCGACAGGTATCAACTCGGCTGGTGTGCTGGCCACGATCTTTTGACCTTTCCTGACGCTCAGTTGCACTCCGGGTCCAGAACCCTCCCACTGAACGTTGTAGTTGCCCGCGGGCAGCCGTGTTCCTGCGACTGTCACCGGCGACATTAGATTGAGAGGACCATTGTCAGCCGCGAAGGCATTGGTCCCCATCAAGATTGCGATACCGACTAGTACGTACTTGAAACTGCTTGCTTTCATCATGAAGCCTCCATTGTCTCGGAATTTGCGATCTCTGTTTTTGCGTCGCTCACAGGTAAAGACACGATTGAGAGGTTTATATTCCCGAGTAGGATGGGGAAGGCGGTAAGTAGTTTCTTGCTGCAAGCTTTCTACCTCTATCCACACCCGTGACATCGAATCCAAACAGTCTCATCGGAAAAACTAAGACGCCTTCGCGAAGGTGAGGAAACCTCAACGGTCTGTCGGCGATTGGGGTGACACTGTTGAGTGCTTTTTGTAGCCGGCGGAATGCAGAGTGGCAACGCCCGAAGCTTGGATCGCGCTCTAGCCAGGCGGGAAATCACAGTGCCTGCCGGGCAGCCGCGCTTACCCCGGCAGGCGCATTTTCTTGAGAAGGTCGGTGTATCTTCGGTCCTGGCGGAGGCTTCTCATCAGTGGATCGGATTTCAGTTCGGGTGTACCCGGGTCGCGCTGTCGATAGGCACGATCGAGCCATTCGAATGCTTTGTCAGCCTCTCCCCGATATGCGTAGACCTCGGCAATTTGATACGCGCAATCGGCTTGGTGGATGGCAATGAGTTTTTGCAGAGCGCCGTCCGACTCCTCACGACGGCCAACCGCGTAGTACGCCAGCGACTCACCCGACAATTTCTGCCACTCGCCGGTATCATTTTCCATCTCCGCCAGAGCTTCTTGTGGGCGCCCTTCCGAAAGCAGAATCTGGCCGCGAGTGAGATGGAGGGAAGAAAGTTGAGGGTTCAAGTCCTGAGCCCTTTGTAGCGCGGCCTGGGTTTCTCTATATCGAGCCCCCACGTACAGCTCGTATCCCAGAGCCAAATAAAAATTGGCCTTTAGCGGGTCGAGCCCGATCGCCTGCTCGTATAGCTGAATTGCCTCGTCCACGCGGCCCAGCTCTCTGGCTAGGTATGCTCGATTGCGTAAAACCTCAGAGCTACCCGGTTCCAACAGTCCTGCTCTCTTCAGAGACGTATCTGCCCCTTCCCAATCCCAGTCGTGGTTCATCTGCACCATCGACATCGCCAGGTAACCGGCGGCCAGGCTGGGATCGAACGCGATGGCCTTCTCCGCGCTTTCGCGTGCGCGGCGATATCCCTCGGTATTCTCGCTGCGGCCGATTCTGGCCATGGTTTCCAGCACTTGCGACCGCTGTGCCCACGCCGAGGCGTAATTCGCATCAAATCTGATGGCCTGATTGGCATAGGAGAGCGCCCGATCGAGATCTCGCTCGTCTTGCCCCCGAGCAGTGAAGTACTGGCCCTGCAGGTAGGCCTGATAGGCTTCAGGGTTTATGCTGCGCGAGCCTGGTGAAAGTTCCCGGCTGCTCGGGCTCAGGAGCTTGACTTGCAGAGCTCCGGTCACGGCTCGGGCGATTTCATCTTGTGCTGCGAAGATGTGATTGATCTCGCGATCGTAGGTCTCCGTCCAGAGCTGGAACCCATCGTCAACCTTGGTGAGCGCCACGCTGATCCGAACGCGACTGCCTTCTTTTCGCACGCTTCCTTCCAAAATGTTGGCAACTCCGAGCTTTCGTCCCACACTGCGCACGTCTTCGTTCTTGCCCTCGAACTGAAAGGCGGACGACCGTCCGACGACTTTTAGGCCTGACACTTTGGCGAGGTCATTAATCAGCTGTTCGGCAAGTCCATCTGAAAAATACTCCTGGTCTTTAGCGGGACTCATGTCGGCAAAAGGCAACACGGCGATGGAAGTATTGTTCGACGAGGTAGCATTCGCCACACTTCGTGCGGGCCGGAAGTACGCACCTATCGCTGCCACCGCAACTACCAGGACCGGTATGATGGCAAACTTCCACAGCATGCGTTTTCCAGAATGACTCTCCAGATCGAAAGGAGTCGCTCCGGCTTCAGCGGTCTGTTCTCTGGCCCGCTCTTCCATTGGGAGTGACGTGGGCAAGTCTGGCTCCGCCGCACTCTCATCTGTAACGGGCGCAATAAATCGGTACCCACGCTTGGGTAACGTTTCAATGAATTCCGGGTTGTCGGGCAGGTCGCCCAGAGCCTTCCGGATTTCCTGAATGTTCTTTCTGAGAACCTCTGGATTCACATAAGTCTCTGGCCACAACGCCTCAAGGATTTCGTCCTGGGTCACTACCCTCCCCACGTGCTCGACCAGGTAAGCTAATACGTCAAAGCTCTTAGGAGTTAACGACACACGATCTCCATCGCGCCACAGGAGATGGTTCGCCGTATCCAGACGGAACGCCTTGAAGGACTTCATGACACGCACCTGTTGGACCGCTTATAACCAGTAAAATAGCTGTTATCTGTCGGTTGCGGCGCTCACGCTTGTGATCCCGCCCCTCACAAAAAGTTCACAGGAACCTCAACGAGATTTCACACCTGAAATCGTTCCCTTCCATATTCTGGCCACACGATCGCGAGGCTTTCATGTTTCGGCTCTCCCCTAAAGCGAATTCGGACGAGCTTTCTAGAAAGTCGAACGCTTTTCAGGTGACAGTGGTGGCGGTGTTGCGGACTTCGGTTCTGCATTCCCGAGAAACGAAGCAAACTCACCGGCCAGGACAGGAACGAAGTTAATTGCCAGCAGACTCCCAAGCAGGAATGGGAGTGTAGTTGAAAATAACAAAGCTGAGTTTTGGATGTTTTCCACGACTTCGGGGGTTCACCATTTTTTCCCGGCGAACTCTGCCGCCTGCTCGGCGTCCGCTCTCTGAAGCGATGGAACGCATTGCTCAAATCGGCCTGCAGCACAATATGTACTTCGCTCCGCACGATGTGAAAATCTCCGCAGAGGTCATCCAGCGACCGAAAAAGATCGGGCGACAATGGTCGCGAGCGTCCGGCTGGCGATGGATGTCTTCGCTCAGCCCAATCTGTCGAAGGTGCGGCGCGCGCCCTTCTCGGTTCCGGTATCCGATGCGGAGACCGACATAATGGCTTTCATCGAGCAGCGAACCGGCACGAACTATCATCCGACGAGCACGTGCGCAATCGGCAGCGTCGTCGGCCCTGATCTCCGGGTTTTGAATACTGAAGGTCTGCGTGTGGCTGACGCCTCAGTGATGCCGTCGATCGTTCGCGGCAACACGAACGCCGCCGTCATCGCAATCGCGGAGAAGGCAGCGGACATTCTGCTCGCGAACGAGCCTACAGAGGTGCGGTGATCAACCCGCGCTTCTAAGTCGCAACAAATCATCTCGGTTGGATGGAACATGGGCGTTAGACAGAACAGTTGGAGAGTAAACGGGGATGAAGTTCTTGATGTCGTCACCCGGGCTTACGAGTATCAACGTGTACGCCCGGCCGTAGTTGGAACGACGAGCGGCCTTGAGACGGTGCAGCTTACTTTGGAGGGTAAGCTACCGACTCCACCGATCATCGCCACGTTGGGCATCTCGCTTGTAGAGGCGGCCGAGGGCCGCGCGGTCTTCGAGGGCTGGCCGGCCGAGTGGCAATACAATCAGCTCGCAACCGTGCAAGGAGGATGGCTCTCCGCGCTACTCGACTCGGCGCTCAGGTACGCGGTCCAAAGCGCGCTGCCCGCAGGTCGCGGCTTCACCACCCTCGATTTGCATGTTCGGTTCGTGCGCGCCGTAACCGAGGAAGTATCTCCATTACGCACGGAGGCACATGTAACCCACGCTGGAACGCGAACTGTAACCGCCGAGGGTCGCATCGTTGGCCCTGATGGGAAGGTCTACGCCACCGGAACCACATCGTGCCTCGTGCTGAAGATGGAGCAATGAGGGGTACTTACCGCGAAGCGGAGCTGGTCGTCGGCCTGGAGGCTAGTAATTTCTCCTCAGCGGTCGCTTCTGATACGACACTAGGACTTCTGGCCTTCTGGCTAAGAACCGTCTAGCTCAATCCGTTTTCGCGTGATTAAAAAGTATGTTGGGCTTTCGAAGTTGCGAGGATCTGGGTAGCGTTTGCGCCAGTCGAATTGAAGGCGCTACTCGCCTGCGCTAAGGTTCGCTGGAATCTCCAGGGGCACATCACTGTCACGATCGTGCGGGTATAGCGGAAGTCACTCTTGGGATATTAAGAAATACGCGCCATCAAAAGCAGCCAGCTCTAAATTACGGACGGAATTACCAGACTCTCCCGCTGCGTCACTGCGACGGATGGACACGCGCTCGCCGTCCTTCCATCGGAGTCCCGCCATTTGATCCGCCGCTGTCGGGTTATAGACATGAACCAGCCAACTGTTCGCAGCCGCCACTGGCTTAATGGAAAAGACAATAAGTTTCGTTGAAGAGAGCTCCATGAGTGGAAGATGCAACGGCCCGGGCGAGCCCGACACGCTAACGATTAGCGGTTGTCTTCTCTCGGTACCGAATTTCGCGGCTTCCGTTGCATCGAACGCTGCGTGCGGCCGAATAGAGTAGGCAAATGTGACAGGTCCTTCCTGATCAGCTTTGTAATTTGTATGCCAGTAGTTGTTCATGACATAGGAGTAGATCGAAGATGATGTCTTGATCGACTTCATCCAGGGCTGCTCGGCCGTGATCTCGCCGAGTTCCACCAGCGGTGCGTTCGCTGTTGCCCACGTTACACCGTACTCCCGGTTCGAGATGTCCACCCAACTCTCCACCGAGAAAAAGTTCTTGCAAGCACCGGCTAACTGATCGATCTCCGGACGAACCACTCCATCGGCCACGTCGTACCGCAACTGCCCTTCAGGTACGGAGAACGGAAAGGCAATATGCACACCCTCTTTTTGGCGTACGGCGAGTTTGTCAATATCCGCGATCACGTCCGCGCGATCAATTCCTTCGACGAGTCGGACCTCGCTGGAATAGTGCTTCGCGCCAGGCGCATCGCCCTCCACGAGAAGAGAGACCACCAGGTCTCCCTGTTCCTTCGCTCTCACATGCACGTTCGAGATCCCGTGTGCTTTTCGTGAATCAGTGCCAGGCACATAGAGATACTCATCCAGCCCTCCGCGCGCTGCATCCACCAACTCAACTCCATTCTTCTTCAGACTCGCGATCGCCCCCGTTTGCGGGTTGATCGACAGTGAAAGGAAATCATTGTGCAGCGCATTCCCCGTGACCTTGGCGGAATCACCTCTGCCGGCGTTCCCAGGGGTTACAACAAGTTCCTCGGAGGAAAACGGAGGGAGGTTATCGACCAACACTGCCAGTTCTCCTGTGGACAGGCGTTGCGACCGCAGCAGCTTGCCGCTGGGTCCGATCACCCGATCTCCCGCCGAACTCTCCTCCGGCGAGAGAAAAACCACGTCCGTCCGCGGCCAGGAGTTTGTGTTGTAGACCTGGATTGCTTTATGCGACGGTTCCTTTTTCGATGGAGCGTGCAATACTTTTTCCAATTCCTCGCGCGATTGCCTGTCTGCATTCAGCGCAAACTCACGCTTCGTCTCCCACTGTCGTTTCACAAAAGGTAAGTCCGGCTCTTCCGTGCTGTTGTGTGCTCCCCACGTGTGCTCGTCGAAGAAGGCCACATTGCGCCATGCGGCCTCGTATTCCGACGCCGGATACGCGGTTGGCGCCAGCATCGACCACAACGTCTCTCCCTGAATCAGGCGATCGGCCGCCGCACGGTTGAGCGCCGTCTCGTACGCGGTAGAGACCGCCCCGTCCTCCCAATAAGGAGTGAAGTCACCTTGCACGACGGGGAGAGTCGCGCCGTAGCGATCCTCGAATTCCCGGAACATCTGCTCATGCGTCGCAATGATCAGCCGCGGCGTCACGTACCGCTCATTCCAATGCTGGACAAAATCGGCTAGGGTTGGATCCGGCCCGCCATTATCACCGAGCGTGTAAGGAAGCTGCACCATATCGTACGGATACGATGATTCCTCCAGCTTTCGCATCAGGTTCATAATTTTTTCGTCCCCGAGTTGGCTGAGTGAACCTTCGTGAAAGCTGGAATAGCTTGCACCGGCCATCCAGGTTAGTACCCTTTCCTTGCCCGATTGCGACGCCCAGTAGAACGGTTTGTCGCCCCAGGCCTGTAAGGTATATCCGATGCGATCGCCCGAGTTCGGCGCCGTGGCGAAATACTTCACGCCACTCTGTGCCATGGCAGAAACGAGCCCCCAACTGAAACCGGGAACATCCGACGTCACGGCCGTCGTCATCGGGATCCGGTACTGGCTTCGGAGGTGCCGCGCGAAGTCGAAGAAATGTGGCATCTCCTCCGCATTGGCGAGGCCGGTGAGCATGTTGGCGTAAAGTGCACTGAGTCCGATGCTCCCTTCTCGTATATCGGCGAACACTTCTTCCTGTTGTGCGGGAGAAGCCTGCTGGAGGTAACTCTCCAGCGCCCAGATCGTTTCCATATTCCACTTGTACCTGGCATCCTGCGGGTAATCCACCGTCTGGTGGATGAGCTGGATCGCCTCCTCCAGGTTCTTCCACTGTTTCCGTTCGACGTCGGCCTGCAGATTTGTGTATCCGATGTCGTTGTGCGAATAGCACAGGAGATAAATCTTCTTTCTCTTGACGGGTACGACCTGAATATTGTCGCTCTGCACAAGCTGCCCGTTCAGCTTGAATCGGATCGCGACAGTTTCCGGAGACTTTGCTTCGGGAACGGCGATCTGCAAGACATTCGCTCCGATCTTTAGCGGCGTATCGGCAATTTCTTGCGTAGGCGTGCGAAGACTGAGAGTTCTGCCCGCATTCAGATTGTCCAGGCTCAGCCGCAGCGATTGCATCTCGCGACCGGCATCTCTGAGCAGAGCGGGCTCGGCTCGTACCCTCGGTGCGAAGGTGAAGGCATGTTGAAAAGTCATGTACCAATCAGGGCTTCCCGAATTGTCTCCTCTCACTTCGAGCAGGAGCGACTTTCCGGGTCGGAAGTCTTTCGCAGGAGCTTTGAGGGTCATGTACCCGAACAAATCACCCGCCCTGTCTGTCATCGCCGCATTGAACGTCAGTTCAGAGCCGTCCTTACCTGTAATCTTCCAGTTCTTGGCCGTGTCATCCTTCGCATTCCTGAAGGTGAACCACCGCTGGCCGTTGATCAGGAAGTCGAAATTGTGGCTCTCTACTTCCCCGGTAAAGCCGGCACATTCAATCCCTGCCAGCCAGATGAACTGGGTAAAGTCGCTATGCACATCCGGCATGGGGTCGGTTTCCCAAGAGATTGAGGGGGCGACGTTCTGCCCTCTTACCAGCAACGCCGAGTCTGCATCCGGGTCCGGTGAATGGTAGTGGATCGTTTCTCCATCGACAGATGAGTGGTATCCGCTGACGTAACGGTCAGCCGCGGCGGAAGGCTGCGACAAAGCGTCTTTCACTTCAATGACAATCTCTTTCCCGGTTTGCTGGCCAACCGCGCAGCGGAAGGCGACAAGGGCGAAACTGGCCAAGACAATAATTGTGGAGAGCTTCATTGGAATCCCTTATCACACCGATTTACTGCGAAGCAAGAGTAGAACGCGCAGTTACAATCAGGTGCAAGCGACATGTCGGCGTTACGAAACCGCGGGAATGCACGAGACCCGCCTGCCTCACGGCCCGAGCGGAACGCAGTATCAGCCGCTCCTAGCGTGCGAGGCCGGGCTCGAATTACCGAGTCTCCCAATTTCTGCTGCTCAGACCTGTGGATGAGAGTTGCCACCTTACAGGCCGAGATATCTGTTACTTTTTCTGTATGAAGACGGCGTTGTACGGACGGATCGTCTTTGGCGCGTCGGCGGTGCTGTTCGGCGTCATCGCGTTGATGTGGCACGACTCTGACACCTGGCAAACCTTGAGTCAGATCTGGAGCCTGCCTTTTGGCACCATCGTCGGCGGATGTCTCATGATCGCTCAAATTGCCTGTGGCATTGGGATGCAGTACCCGCGGACCGCGCGCTTGGCTTCGGTCGTTGTCGGTGTTGTCTACTTGTTTTTCTCGCTGGCCTGCATCCCTGGCATCATCGCCGCACCGACCATTTATGCGCAATACGGGAGCTTCTTCGAACAGTTTTCCTTACTCTGCGGCGCGATTGCCCTGTACGCCGCAACTGAAGCGAACGAGGCGCGGGCTGTAGCCTTCGGCCGAGTGGCACGCCTTGGACTCGGACTCTGTGCGATTTCATTTACGGTGAGTCAGATGGTCTATCTTCGTGTGACTGCTGACTTGGTTCCAAAGTGGATTCCGCCCAACCAGATGTTTTGGGCGATACTCACGACGATCGCGTTTGCCCTCGCGGCGATTGCCATTCTCATCGATCGCCAGGCACGGCTTGCGTTACGTCTGATGACGCTCATGCTCGCTCTCTTTGGGGTGGTGGTTTGGATTCCGCGCCTGATCGCTCGCCCACGGGCGCATCTGAACTGGTCCGAATTCGCCCTGACTTTCCTTATTACAGGGGCCAACTGGATGGTGGCTGAGTTGAAGTCCTTCTGATTCAAGCCGTCTCTGTACGCCGGAAAGTCGGGCAACTGCCGGCGTTGTTGTGGGGGTTCGATTCCCCCTCCCGGCTCCAGTGAATTCTGGCCGTTTGAGCAGAAGTCCATGATCGCAAGATGCGCTCGAACTCTCAGATGCCCGCAGACGCATAAGCGTATCCCGACGACAGAGAGTGACCTTCAATCTTTTCCCGGTTCCCGCCGCACCGGTTTCCGGCACCCCACTGTACGGCGCACCACGCCAACGATTCCAAGCAGGCCAGTTCCCATCATCGCGAGTGTGCCTGGCTCAGGCGTGGAACTTATGCTTAAGCTTCCGATGCCAACGTTGCCGTAGGTCAAGGCCCCGGAAGCGATGCCATTGGGGAAACTCAAGCTTTCGACGAACATTCCATGAATTCTGACGGAGCTTGATAGGGAACCGTTGGGGTTGAGCATCTCTTCATATCCCGCGAATGCTCCTTTCAACATGCCGCTCTTGACATCGAAGACGCTGTGATAAAGCGTGCCAAGGTAAATGGTGGTGCCTGCGGCTGTGCCCAGCGCATCATAGAATGAACCCTTGGCAAAATGTATGCCATCGGTGCTGTCCCTGACGCCAAAAGAATACTTGTAGCCATGGTCTACCGGCACTGCTTCGCCGAAGATCATCCAGTGACTCCCCGGATCAGGCCCACCCGTGACGATGTAATTGTTAATCCAAACGAAGCCTGCCTGGTTTGGTAAGTGGACGATCGAGTTGCCGAACGCTGGGGAGACCGCCAGCGCCAGAAACAGAGAAGTTAGCAAAGCTGTAGTTTTCATCCGCGATTTCCTTCCGAGCGCGAGAGCGGCCCATTGTACGCTGTCCCTCGTTCTCGATACTAGGAATCCTTTTTAAAGTGCGGTCGCTCGTGGGGATTTCGGGCTGAGGTAGAAGGGCGAGCTCGCACAGTAATTTAAAACTTGGGGGATATCTCAGAGCGTTCCGGTGACATTTACTTAGCGCGGGGTTGAGCGACATGGTTGTAAGCGATGAAAAGCGAAGGGCGTTCGTAATATCGCCGAGCTCAACGTCCTTTTACCGTAAGAGATTGAGTCTCCTCGGCAGTGAGGCGAGAGAGATCGCAATAACCGTAGCCCTTTAGGCAAGCTGTGTAATTGCGCTTGTGCTCAGCGTCGGCCAGCGTTTTGGATTCGGTGGAGGAAAGCTTTGCGTAGTCACAGGTCTCCTTCCCGTCCTTACATGCGGTTAGGTTGCGTTGATGTTCAGCGTTGAATGTTCGGGCCGTTTCTGAGGGCGTGAGTTGGGAGCGGTCGCACTCGTCCCAACCGCTTTCACAATTCTGCGCATTGCGTTGGTGTTCCGCGATGCTGACCAGCTTGCTTTCGGAAGGCGTCAGCTGGGAATGATCGCACACACCCACGCCGTCCTTGCAATCAGAAACATTGAGCTGACGCCTGGCGTTGGCCACGGCGCCTGCTTCAGGTGCACTTAGTTTGGCGTGGTCGCAGGAGCCCACACCGTCCCTACAGTCGGTGATATTTCGCTGGTGGTCGGAGAGGTATGAATCGCGCGCTTCAGATGGCGTGAGTTTCGACTGGTCGCAGGTGTGCATACCATCAGCGCAAGCGGATACATTGTTCTGATGGTCCGCGACGGCCAAGGCAATGATTTCGGGCTTGCTCAGTTTCGAGCGGTCACAGGATTCGTAGCCATTTCTGCAATTTGCAACATTGCGAGAATGGAGCGTCAAGGCGAGTTCCTTCGATTCCGACGGGGTTAGCCGCGGGATATCGCAGGTTTCACGGCCAGCCTTGCACGCTTCAAAATTGGCGGCAACATCGGGCGATTGCGCCCAGGCAAGAATAGGCCACAAACTTAGGCAGATTATTTGCGCAAAGAAATACTTGTTTAAACCGACCTTCATTGTGTGACCGCCTTTGATCGTGCCGAGAGAAATTCTGTGACCGCAAGACTTGTTAGGCTGACCGAGACCCGTCGGCAATCTCGGTCAGCCATCGATGTGACTATCGCTTGTCTTCTCTGGCTTCAGCGATGTGCGCCTGGTGTCCGGCTTCGGACACAGCCTTCACGAATGCATCTGCGCTGTGGGGAGTTGCCGCTTTACCCGAAAGAATGTTGCGGAAGATCATGTGCTTGCCATAGATGGCGTGAGTTGAGTCGTTATCCTGCTCGACCACCGCACCTTCCAGGGTCAAACCAGCGAACACGCCTTTGGAGCGCGAGTAGGTTAGTACTTCAGTGTTCAAGGTCCAGTCAGTTCCGGCGGATGCGTGCCTGCCTACCGGGCCTGCTGCGACCGAACCCTCGCCAGTGAGTTCGAACTTGCTGGAAAGCATATGTTGTAAACCGCGGTCATTCATGACCAACATCACTAAGTCAACGCCCTCAACGCCGATCTGTAGCCCCCAGCTTCCGCCACCGACCGAGACGAATGCGGGAGCGCTCCAGCCTTCAGAAGTGCGGCACGTGGCCACCCCGCGTCCGTGCTTGGCGCCAACGATGAAGCCGCCTTTAATCAAGTTAGGTACAACAACGATGCACTTTGCACTGCTCAGCACCTCCTCGGGGATACCTTTATCGGGCGTCGACATGATGGATTGGAGGACATCCACGGATTTTTGCATGCGCTCGACGGTTTCCTCACGGTCTGAACCGGCAAACGCATAAGTTCCAACCATGCCTAGCAAGCTGATCAATAGCAAATAAATTGTCTTTTTCATGAGTTGTTTCCTTTGTGAGTTGCGAACTAAGAGAAGAAGACTTCAGATGGCTGACTTAGTTCAGAGGACCTGAAAGAGAGAGAGGTGGTGCTCATCTCCAAAGTTATGATCTCCGATATCGATAAAGAATAGCTGGTCTGAATTGCTCATCTTGCAGTGCAATCAAATTAGAGGAGAAAAGGTTTTCGCGCAATGTGAGCAATCTGGCACAGCGTGAGTCGCTTCGACCTGTCAAGATTCACTTGTGGGATCTTTAAGAGTATCGGGAGAGATGCCAGGCGCGAACAGTAATGCTGGATCACCAGATCACGAGAAGGAACGTTGGAAGATCAATGGCTCGTAGCCTACGCAATCGTTTGGCCCTGATCCTGGATTCAGTCAGTAAGTTGTTCAGGATACTGAAGCCCGTCGCTCACGAATTGGGATCACAAAGGATGTGTCCTTCCTGCGGATTGATCACTCCGCGAGCACAGCCATTTTGTTTGGAGTGCGGCAAGCCGCTCAGAATAGTTCAACTGAGCGGAAAGACGTAAGGCAGTGACAAGTTGATGCTAAGGATGAATTCAGGGGGAGACTATGCTTTGGACAATTTTTGTTGTGCTTCTTGTTTTGTGGCTACTCGGTTTCAGTCTGCACGTAGCCGGTGGTCTGATTCATCTGCTTCTGGTAGTGGCGTTGGCGGTCCTGGTCATCAACCTGATTAGCGGCCGACGATCAGCTTAAACCTAACACTCTGAAGATTAGGAGTATCTACCCTTTTTCTTCAAACAAACTCAGTTGGGCAGCGTCGCGATGTATGAAGAGGGTGTCGTTCGCTGGCATATCAATAGGCATAGCGATGGACTGCCCACAATTGCTCAGGAGTCTCGAGGAGCGGCTTAGGAGTTGTCGTGGCTCGATGCGAGCGGCACTATGATAACGCTCAATCGTGCAGAACCACATTGAGCAGGGAGCTGTGAACCTGCAAGGCGCCTTCTGTGCCACCGGCGTAGTGAATGAAGCCCAACTTTCGGAAGCGATTCATGAAGAAGCTGACGCGCGACCGAGTGGTTCCCACCATCTCCGCCAACGTTTCCTGACTGATTTTAGGGACGACGGTTTCCGGAATACCTTCTTTGCCGAAATGAGCCAGCAATAGAAGCACGCGTGCCAGTCTTTTTTCGCTCGAGTTGAACAGTTGGTCGACCAGGTCTTCTTCATAACGAATATTGCGCGCCAACAGGTAAGCCACGAACATCTCAGAAAACGCGGGCTCGCGGTGCAGGGCTTCGATCATGGTTTTCTTATCGATGCGAAGAATCTCGCAATCTGTCATGGCCGCTGCGGAGCCCATCCGAAGCATCTGACCCGCCAGTGAGCCCTCGCCAAAAAAATTCCCTTCACCAACGATCGCGATGGTTGCTTCCTTCCCCGCCTGGGATACGACAGTGAGCCTCACCTTACCCTTTTGAACGTAGAAGACGGCATCCGCGCCGTCTCCCTGGGCAAAGATCATTTCCTTTCTCGAAAAGGACAAGATCTTCCTGCCATTGCCAATGGTTGCCAGAAAGATGTCGGAGTCGAATTCGCGTTTCTTCCCGAGGGCTCCAGAGGGGCTCATGGTAAACAATTATATTCCTGAGAGGGAAACCAACTGTATAAAAGTTACGAATTCGGGATTTCGGCAAATGAGCAATTTTGTACAGTATTCGAACCAAAGATCGGGGAATCTAGGAGACTGCTTCGAAGAGCATGGGCGTCCGCACAAGGATGGTTCCAATACCTCTGAGCACTTTCTTTCTTCTAGGCGCCCCAGAAAAAGATTAGCAATAGAAATAGTTTTAGGAGGATTTATGCCGGCAACCGTACAGGTTGGATCTATTCTCATGAAGAAGTGGCCGGTAACCATGCAGTCCTTGGGGCTGGAAAGTGAACCCTGCTCGGGAAGTTGGAGTCTGGTCAAGGTGCTGGATGGCTTCGTCCTCGATCGTCGGATCCATGCCGCGGGCTGGAACTTCTTTTTCATGGCGGGTGAAGTGAATGGGATGTTCTTCGGCGCTCTTGGCGCGAAGAAAATCCAGAGCGCATTGCGGCGGATCTTGGAAAAAGTAAGAAAGCAAAACTTCAACAGCCTCGAAGTCACTGCGATCGTAGCGAAGCGCTTTCTGGGAGTGCGCTATACGGTTGTGACCGCACACTCTCGGCATCTGCAGAGGAGTTGCTACTTAGACGACACTGCGATGCGGCGGGCATCGCAGCACGGTTAATCAGGCTCACCGTTATTGTCCGAAGATGCTAAGCGCCGATCCCGATGCGGCGCGGTGCGTGGTTGCCCGCTACTGAGTTCGCACTTCTCTCCCGGCTTGGCGCCGCAAGTGGGGCAACGGACGGACATGGCTTGGTCTTTCTTGACCTTCACACCCTGATACTAAACCATCGCTGGGAAATAGGCTGATCAATTTTGATCAGTCCACATGGCCGCTTTCATAGAATACTCACAAGAGACAAACTTCAATCCAATCCTCAGCGCCTGCTTGCGGCCCGCCTTGACGAGGACCTCTTGCGGTAATTGTTCTCACCACGATAGGGCAAATGGCAATATCAAACACGATGTTTCCAAATCGCGCGTTGGAAGTTATCAGTCCCCGAGCGGTGGTGCGGGTTGGTAGCTCCGCGACTCGCCTCCGCCTGCAGTCGAAACCATCGCTGCCTAGTCGTATCGCGGTGATCGGGAACTATCTTCCGCGACATTGCGGCATCGCCACGTTCACGACGGATCTGTGCGAGGCTATTTCCTCAGAGTACGGAACGGCTCGACTGATGGCGCTTCCCGTAAATGATACGGAACAAGGGTATGACTATCCGGCACGGGTGCGCTGGTCGATCGCGCAGGAGGACGTGAAGTCCTATCAAGATGCGGCCGCCTTCCTGAACTTCAACAATATTGACATGGTGTGTCTGCAACACGAGTACGGGATCTTCGGCGGTGCGGCCGGAAGCCATATCTTGCACCTGCTACGCGGCCTTAAGATGCCGGTTGTGACCACCCTGCACACGGTGTTGCGTGAGCCAAATCCTGACCAACTGGCGGTCATGGAAGAAATCGCAGAGTTGTCGGATCGTCTCGTCGTAATGAGCCAGCTCTCATCCCAGATTTTGCAGGAAGTTTTTCGGATTCCTGGCAGCAAGATCGACATGGTTCCGCATGGAGTGCCGGATCTGCCGTTCCTCGATCCCAATTTTTTTAAGGACAGATTCGGCGTCGAAGGGAAGGCAGTTCTGTTGACATTCGGCCTGCTCTCACCAAACAAGGGGATCGAGAACGTCATAAAAGCGCTGCCGCAAATTTTGTCCAAGCACAAGAATGTCGTCTACTTGGTCGCGGGCGCCACGCATCCTCACATTCTTCGTCGCGAGGGTGATCAGTATCGCGCGTATCTGCAGGCGTTGGCCAAGGAAGTGGGAGTGGAATCGCAGGTCATTTTTCACGACCGCTTTGTCAGTCCGGAAGAGATGGTCGAGTTTATTGGCGCCGCGGACATTTACATTACTCCGTACCGGCACGAGGCGCAGGTGGTTTCCGGAACGCTTGCTTTTGCATTGGGAGCGGGCAAGGCCATCATTTCGACTCCCTATTGGCACGCGATCGAATTGTTGGACGACCGCAGGGGCGCGCTGGTTCCATTTCAAAATTCCGATGCTATTGCGCAAAAGACGGTCGAACTCCTGGACACGCCTGCGATACGCCACGCCATGCGGAAGCGAGCTTATTTGTTTTCGCGGGAGACGATCTGGAAAAGAGTAGCGCAAGGATACATGGAGAGTTTCTCTCGCGTTCGCAGCGACCGTTTGGCGAGTCCACGAGTTCAGTTCTCCTCTCGCGTGATTCCTAAATCGCCGAATCAGCTGCCTGCCTTGAACCTTGAACATTTGACTCGGATGACCGATGACACGGGAATGTTTCAGCATGCGATCTTCACCGTGCCGAACCGAGGGGAAGGATATACGTCCGACGACAATGCTCGCGCGCTCACGTTCACGGTGTGGCTGGAGCAGATGGAAACAGAACGGCCTGCGACAACAGGAGCAGTTCGTTCTAATTTGCTACCACGGGATTCGTCTTCGTTTTTGTCTTTGCGTTATCTGTCCTTTATCGAGCATGCGTTCAATCCAGAGAAGGGTAAATTCAGAAATTTTCTTGGCTATGATCGCCGATGGAACGAGTCTGAAGGTTCTGAAGATTGTCACGGACGCGCTGTGTGGGCCCTGGGCACGGTCCTGGGGCGGTCCGCCAATCCGGGGTTGCGGTCTGCGGCGGGCCGTTTGTTCGAATTCTCTTTGCCCGCGGTTCTCGGATTTCGCAGTCCTCGAGCCTGCGCCTATGCGTTGCTGGGAATTCAGGAATATCTTGACTCGTATCCCGGCGACCGCGATGCGCAGCAGATAAGGTCCGCGCTGGCCGGACGGTTGCTCGCCATGTATGAGTCAGTCCGACGCACGGATTGGAAGTGGTTCGAAAATATTCTGGCCTATGGCAACGCGAGATTGCCCCAGGCACTGTTGTTAGTGGGTTCAGCATGCGCGGATGACCGCATGGTTTCCGCTGGTCTCGAAGCCCTGGACTGGCTTACGGAAACTCAGCGTTCGGAAACCCACGGCCACTTTGTACCGATTGGCTCACAAGGCTTCTACCGCCAGGGTGGTGAAAAGGCGCGATTCGATCAACAGCCGCTGGAGGCCGCCGGGACGGTTTCGGCGTGCCTGCAAGCCTACCGTGGAACCGGTGAGAGCCGGTGGCGCAATGAGGCCTGGTCGGCTTTTAACTGGTTCCTGGGCGACAACGATCTTCAGCTCCCTCTTTATGATGGCGTCACCGGTGGCTGTCGCGATGGGCTTCATCCCGAACGTGCCAATGAAAATCAGGGGGCGGAATCGACGCTGTCGTTCCTGATGGCGCTGCTGGAAATGCGCTCGCTGCAAACTTCTGAAGAAATGCAAAGGTTGCCATGACGATCATCACACAAGGACCTATGAGTCCCTCGAGCACGCGTTACGAACCGTTACTTCTCCGGCATCCCGCTAATCCAATCCTAACAAGTAAGGATTGGCCCTACTCCATCAACAGTGTGTTCAATGCCGGTGCGACGCTGCTGGCGGATGGAACAACCTTGTTGCTTTGCCGGGTTGAAGATCGGCGCGGATTGTCGCATCTCTGTGCCGCCCGCTCTGTGAACGGGGTCGATGGATGGCAAATTGATAGCGAGCCGACATTGATGCCCAGCCCGAAAGAGCATCCAGAGGAATTATGGGGCATCGAAGACCCGCGCATCACTTTTGTTCCTGAATTGCAGCAATACGTTGTGACCTACACCTCGTATTCGCGCGGTGGCCCCGGAGTGTCTCTGGCTCTGACCAAGGATTTCCGCAGCTTTGAGCGCTACGGCGTAATTATGCCGCCGGACGATAAAGACTCGGCGCTGCTGCCGCGAAGAATTGATGGATACTGGGCATTGATTCACCGGCCAATGACGACGCTGGGCTCGCACATGTGGATTTCCTACTCGCCTGACCTGCGGCATTGGGGAAGGCACCGGCTGATGTTAGAAGCCCGGCGCGGTGCCTGGTGGGATGCGAATAAGATCGGGATGTCGCCGCCGCCCATTGAGACAGCCAGAGGATGGCTTGTCCTCTATCACGGAGTGCGGCACACGCCTTCGGGCTGCCTGTATCGGTTAGGAGTGGCTTTGTTCGAGCTAGAGAATCCGGAAAAATGCTTGCTGCGAGGAGACTCGTGGATATTTGGTCCGGAAGCCGAGTACGAGCGTCATGGCGACGTCGACGATGTCGTATTTCCCTGCGGGTATACGCTCGACGCCGATGGCGATACTCTTAATATCTATTACGGAGCTGCAGATTGCGCAATTGCTTTGGCCCGTGCCAGTGTTCACTCACTGCTGGATTGGCTGGATGCCAACGCAAGCTACGAACGCCGACATCGAGCCCAGGACTGATAAGGATCAGTAGCCCAGGATTCTTAATTCTTTTACCTCGGGCCTCGCGTTTTTGCCCGGCGTGAGTTTGTGAGCTATCTTGCTCAGACGTGAAAGCTTACATCTGTCATTGTTTACTCTACTGAGTGTGTCGAAGAGTTAACGATTGCTGATTCGTGAACTCTCATGCTTAGCTCCTGCGGGTTGGCTCTGATCAAGTCACGCGAAGCGGCCGCATCCAGCCTATCATCAGCGGTTCTTTATCCGCGTATAAGCCGAGAAACCTTCGGCGAATATACCCGACCCAAAGGCTTTCGAACTTCAAATTAGGGCGATGCCTGCTGCGAAACCGAGGTCATACGCCCTGTAAGACAGGAAAGGTGTAAAGCTAATGCCTTTAATTCAACTCGTGGAAGTTCTCATCGTGGTGGGCGTCCTGCTGTGGCTGGTGAATCGGTTCATTCCGATGCAGGGTTCCATCAAATCAATTCTGAACGGTGTCGTGGTTATCGCGGTCGTGTTGTGGCTGCTGAACATTTTTGGGCTATTTCATTCGCTTTCGCACGTTCGCATTGGATCTTAGAGCCCGCCCAGCCATAGGTCGGAGAGATCAAGGTCAGAGAGATCAAGATCGATACGAAGCAAAACGGCAGACTATCTGCCACAAGGAGACAGTGTGAAGAAAACCCTTATGTTCGTCGCTGCAATCGTGCTGAGTGTGCCGGCTACAGCTCAAACCAATTCTCAAAATCTGACCGTAGAGCGGATGAGTCAGACGCCCACCTTTCGCGTAGTGGTCATCAGCCGGAGTGTGCAGGCGGTCAATTATAAGCATCGGAGCGGGTCTTCGAAGCTTGATTTTGCCGGCACAGAACTGATGCCCGCAGCGAATGGGGAAGCGCAGGTAAACAGCAGGCGCGGATCGATTGACATTGAAGCAGAGTTTGGAAATCTGCAGAAGCCAACGACTTTCGGCAATGAGTACCTGACCTATGTATTGTGGGCGATCTCACCTGAGGGTCGGGCAGTAAATCTGGGCGAAGTCCTGCTCGGTGGAAATCATCGAAGCAAGCTTCACGTCACCACGGACCTGCAGGCGTTCGCGCTGATCGTGACCGCGGAACCCTATTATGCTGTGCGGCAGCCGAGCAATGTAGTGGTCCTCGAAAATGTGGTTCGCGACGACACCAAGGGAACGACCGAGGCGGTGAACGCCAAGTACGAATTGATGGAACGGGGTGGCTACATTCCTACCGGCTACAAATTTGATCCTGTAGTGCTCAATGCCAAGTTGCCGTTGGAATTTTTCGAGGCGCGAAACGCACTGCGCATTGCCGAGTCTGAGGGCGCCGAGACTTATGCCGGGACTAGCTATAAGCACGCGGTTCAATTGATGAACACTGCCGACGGCTACGCCACCAACAAACACATCGATCGTAAACCTCTGATCGCAGTTGCCCGCGAGGCGGTGCAGACGGCGGAAGATGCGCGCGCCATTGCAGTCAAGAAAATGGACGACGTGCGACTGGCCAATGAACGTCAGGATTCTGCCGATGCGCAGGCGAAGACGCAAGGTCAGGCGGATGACGCTCGCCGCCAGAAAGAGCAGGCCGAGTCCGACACGCTGCGGGCCAGGGCTCAGGCAGATGCTGATGCCGCCCGGGCAAGGAGCGACGCCGCTGATGCCCAGGCTGCATCCGCGAATGCACTGTCCGCGGCCCAGGCTGATGCAGAGCGATCCCGCTTATCGGCCCAGCAGGCGGAGACCGACAAGGCGGCCATGCGCACGAAATTATCCGAACAATTGAATTCCATTCTTCAGACTCGAGATAGTGCGCGCGGGCTGATCGTCAGCATGTCCGACGTTCTGTTTGATACCGGACAGTACTCGTTGAAGCCGGGCGCAAGGGAGAAACTAGCAAAAGTTGCCGGGATCCTGCTCGCTTATCCTGGACTCAACATTGCAGTTGGCGGCTACACGGACAATGTGGGCGGAGATAGCATGAACCAAACCTTATCCGAGCATCGTGCGGGGTCGGTGCGCGATTATCTAGTGCAACAAGGTGTAGCAGGAAATTCGGTGTCAGCCAGAGGATTCGGCAACACTTTGCCGGTATCGTCTAACGACAATTCCGCTGGGCGACAACAGAACCGCAGGGTCGAACTTCTCGTCTCGGGCGACGCCATCGGCACTCCAGTAAATCCAAACACAGGGAACCTGCGCTAGAAGAGTTCCAGGCGCGGGCAGAGTCACGCCCGCGCCAATACTCAGCAGGAATGAAAACAACACAAGTGGCGCTGCTCACCGCGACCGCGGTTCGGTTCGCGACGAGTAGTTTCGATCGAGGTCCACGTCAAGACGGAACGATAAGGAGCAAAACATGCTTGGAACTGTATTGATCGTGATCCTGATCTTAGCGTTGCTAGGCGCTCTGCCGAGATGGCCGCATAGTCGAGAGTGGGGATATTATCCAACGGGAGGAGTTGGACTTATTCTCTTCGTCGTTGTCGTTCTCCTCGTCCTGGGGCGCATGTAAACCCAAGGCAGCTTCGTACTTTCTGACAAAGAGCGGCTGCGGAAACCAATGAAGTCTTGTTGAACTGCTTTGCGGTGGATGGTGTCAGTCGACTGCAGGTGCGCGGTTTCCAGCTTCATCCCAAATGCGCACTCCCTTCGTTTCGCGAAGCAGGAGACTTCCGACAATAAAAGTCATGCCGGCCACGATCATCGGATAGTAAAGCCCGGCATAGATATTGCCCGTGGCTGCGACTGAGGATAGACCGATCAGTGGCAGCAATCCGCCAAAGACACCATTGCCGATGTGATAGGGCAGAGAAAGCGAAGTGTAACGAATCTTCGCCGGGAAAGCTTCAATCAGATAGGCAGCGATAGGACCGTAAACAAGGCAGACGTACAGAACCTGCACAAATACCAGCAGCACCAGCATGGTGAAGTTGGGGTTGGGGGCTTCTTTGGCAGGCACCAGGGCGCCAGTCGCGTCGGTGGTCATGGCCGTGAGCGAGATCGCCCCCGTCACTTTGTTGCGAGCGGATTTTACCGTGACCACATCATTCCCCGCAGCGCGTTCCATCGCTTTGTAAATAGGAATATAGGTGAGCACTCCGAGAAGACAGCCGGCCATCATAAGCTTCTTACGTCCGATTCGGTCGGAAAGCGCGCCCACCACCGTGAAGAACGGCATGCCGATGAGCAGCGCGACTGCAACCACAATGTTTGCGGTCTTCACATTCACTTTCAGAATGGTCTGCATGTAAAACAGGGCATAGAACTGCCCGGTGTACCAGACCACGCCCTGTCCCGCAGTGGCTCCGAAGAGCGAAATGAGAACATTCCTCAAATTCGGCCATTTCGTGAAGGCATCCTTAAGCGGTTGTGCCGAAGTCATCCCTGTGGCCTTTAGTTGGGCGAAGATGGGCGACTCCTTCATCTTCAAGCGGATGTAGAGTGAGATCACCACCAGGATGATCGAGATAAGGAAAGGAATTCGCCAGCCGTAAGCGGCGAAGTCTTCTTTCGACATCGAGTTTTGCGTAATTAGGATAACGACCAGCGAGACGAAGAGGCCAAGAGTAGCCGTGATCTGGATGAAGCTGGTATAGAAGCCGCGTTGGTGGTCGGGAACATGTTCACCCACGTAAACTGCGGCGCCGCCGTATTCGCCGCCCAAGGCCAGTCCCTGTAAGACGCGGATCAAAAGCAAAACGATGGGCGCGAACCAGCCCGCCGTAGCGTAGGAAGGCAACAGGCCAATCACAAACGTTGAAAAACCCATGATGGAGAGTGTTACCAGAAAAGCATACTTGCGTCCGACCAGGTCGCCGATGCGGCCGAAGAAAAGTGCACCAAAGGGCCGCACCAGAAAGCCGACCGCAAATGTAGCCAGGTAGGCAACGTAGGCGAACGTATCGTTGCCGGGAGGATAAAACTTGGGACCGAGAATAGCCGCGAGACTGCCGAAAATATAAAAGTCATACCACTCGATCATGGTGCCAACGGAGGAGGCCATTATGACCCGCCAGATGCCGTACTCTGCGTGAGAAGCTCCCGGTATTTGCGCAGCAGTCGTCACATTTCCTCCGATCACGTGCCGTAATGGCCCGTCCCAGTCGCGGAGAGCTTCTTCCCGTGCTGAGGGCTGGAAAACTATCATAGAAATTGTAGAGTGTAAATCAATAATTGCAATGCATACGGAACAGCGCCTGCAGGTACTGGACGTTCGCCGCTGAGAGGGAGTGGGAGAGGGACGTCACATCGAGGGTGCTTCCTGGTGGCCGCTCAATAACTTCAAGGTTGCGCCGCCGGAGATCGATCGCGATGTTCCGATGGCGGTGCACTGCAAGGTTAGATACCGCAGTATGATTGCGTGTAGTTTGCTACAGTGGGCCGTTTTCCCGAATGTGGTGAATGTGATTGGAGATTCGAAGCGTGGCAGGAAGCCGAACTTCCTGTGGCTGCGGGAAGCCGGTTGGGGCCTAATGTGGTCGCTGCGCGTTCGCAATCCGTGGCAACTCGATTGCGGAGGCGGCATTGCGTGTGATCTCCCCTCTAATCATCGAGCGCCGAGTGAAATCCTACTAAAGGTGGCCCAAACATCTGACCCATGGATGGTCCATCCTTTCGATGGAGTATAGCGCGTGCCCTGCAGGATAACTCGTACATGCTTCATGACACCTTGCGTACCGGTGCCCGCAATTCAGCGGTTGTAACATGGCCACTGCATTTACTGTCCGGGCTTCGAATGAAATCGCCCCTGCCGCGGAAACTAATTTTCCCTTCGGAATGCGATAGACTTCCTAGCAAGGCCGCGGGGACGGCATCCAATGAAAACAGCCAAACTGGAGAAATCCTACCGTGTTGACGACGGAAAACATTTCCGTTTGAAGGAATTTGATCCTGCTGACACTGGGCACTGGCATTCCGTGGAGGAAGCCAAGGAGCAGTTGCAGAAGGACATCCAACGCATGGAGGAGTTGCAAGACAAGCTTTATGCGCAGGATCGATGGTCTGTACTCCTGATTTTTCAGGCCATGGACGCCGCCGGTAAGGACGGTACGATCAAGCACGTCATGTCGGGAGTAAATCCTGAGGGTTGCCAGGTGCACTCGTTCAAAGCGCCGTCGCAGGCTGAACTGCAGCACGATTTCTTGTGGCGCACGACGCAGGCTCTGCCGGAGCGGGGACACATTGGAATTTTCAATCGCTCTTATTATGAGGAGGTCCTGGTGGTGCGAGTGCATCCTCCAGTACTCGAGAGCCAGTTAGTTCCGCCATCCTTGATCACGAAGGATATTTGGAAAGAACGCTTCGAAGATATTAACTGCTTTGAGCGGCACATGGGGCGCAATGGCACGGTAATCCGCAAATTCTTTCTACATCTTTCGAAGAAAGAGCAGAAGCGGCGATTCCTGGCACGGCTCGACGAACCGGAGAAACATTGGAAATTCTCAGCAGCGGATATTCAAGAGCGTGAGTGTTGGGAGGATTATCAGGAAGCTTACGAAGACATGATCCGCCACACCGCCACTAAGGACGCTCCGTGGTATGTGGTTCCCGCGGACAACAAATGGTTTACACATCTGGTGGTTGCGGCGGCGATTGTCCAAACGCTGGAAGAACTTGACTTGTGCTATCCGAAGGTCGATGGAGAAAAACTGAAGGAAATCGCGGCCGCACGTCGAATACTCTTGAAAAACTGAGAGCTCGACGAGCTGCGGGGTGCGGACTTTTGTTGCAATTAACTTGTGCGTCTTTTACGACTACGACATCTGCGGTCCATATATACCTGGGAGCAATTCGAACATGGCGAGTGAAGAAACGTTTCGTGGAAACAAGTCCGCAAGGTCTGCAATAGCCTGGTGGTTGCCGTTTGTGTACGCCATCCTCGTAGTGTCCGCGCAGCATGCAGCGTTCGCGCAGACTAAACCCGAGCGGCAATCGAAGGCTGTCAAGCCGACGCAATCAGCGCCGTCGTCGACCGAAAACGCGTCGAGTGAGAATTCGCCGTCCGACAAAGAATCCGGCAAGCCGGAAGACAAGCTATTCAAGGGGATGAAGTATCGCATGATCGGCCCGTTCCGCGGTGGAAGATCGCTTACGGCGGCGGGAATTCCGGGTGACCCCACCACCTATTATTTCGGCGCGACCGGCGGCGGGGTGTGGAAGTCGACGGATGGAGCGATGACCTGGTCGCCAGTGTTTGACAAAGAAGGAAGTGGATCGATTGGCAGCCTGGCAGTTGCCAATTCGGATCACAACACTATTTATGTAGGGACGGGCGAGGCCTGCATTCGCGGAAACATTTCTCACGGCGACGGAGTTTACAAAACTCTCGATGGCGGCAAGACCTGGAAGAACATCGGACTGCACGACTCTCGTGCTATCGGCAAGGTAATCGTCAACCCGAATAATCCCGACATCGTTTTCGTGGCGGCGCTCGGGCATCCTTATGGTCCGAATACCGAACGGGGTATTTTCCGCACGACCGATGGTGGCAAGAGCTGGGAAAAAGTTCTTTATAAAGATGAGAATACCGGCGGCATCGATGTGGCGTTCGATCCCCACAATCCCAATATTCTGTTCGCCGCATTGTGGCAGGCGCGCCGCACTTCCTGGAGTCTGGCCAGCGGCGGGGCGGGCAGCGGACTGTACCGTTCGAATGACGGGGGGACGACCTGGAAGCGATTGCAAGAACATGGGCTGCCCAAAGGCCCGTATGGACGAATCGGGATTGCGGTGGCTGCCAACTCGGATCGAGTTTACGCGCTGATTGAGGCGCACAACCCCGATGGCGGGTTGTATAGGTCCGATGATGGCGGCGAGAGTTGGGACTTCGTCAATCCAAGTCACAGCCTTTGGCAGCGGCCCTGGTATTACATGCACATCATCGCCGACCCGCGAGATGAAAACGTGGTCTACATCATGGATGTCGAAGCGTATAAATCGACCGATGGCGGGCACCTGTTCGGTAGGATTCGAGTTCCGCACGGCGACAATCACGGACTGTGGATTGATCCCAGAGATACGCGGCGCATGATCGCGGCTAACGACGGCGGAGTCACAGTCACTTTGGATGGCGGCAAGAACTGGACGCGCGAAGACAATCAACCAACTGCGCAGTTCTACCACGTGACCACGGACACGGCCTCGCCGTATCGCGTATACGGTGCGCAACAGGATAGCGGGACTGTGGCCATCGTCAGCCGCAGCGACGACGGCGCCATCGATCGCAACGATTGGTACGACGTTGGCGGCGGTGAGGCGGGCTACATTGCGCCCTATCCCCCTGATCCGAATATTGTTTATGCTGCAGATTATCAGGGAAACATCACACGGTTCGATAAGCATATCGGACAGGTGAAATCGATTACCGAGCAGCCCGAGCTTTCCGATGCTCACGGAGCCGGCAACCTGGAACATCGATTTCAGTGGACTGCGCCCGTGCTGATTTCATCGCACGACCCCAATACGCTGTATCACGCCGGCGAGCGTCTGTTCAAGACTACCGACGGCGGAGTGCATTGGCAGGCGATCAGTCCGGACCTGACGCGCAACGACAAAAGCAAACAGAATGTCTCCGGCGGCGAAATCACTCTCGACGATTCCGGTACTGAGTACTATGACACGATCTTTGCACTAGCCGAGTCGCCAATCACAAAAGGGCTGCTCTGGGTTGGTACCGATGACGGACTAATTCAGATTACGCGCGATGAAGGAAAGAATTGGTCCAACATTACGCCGAAGGACTTGCCGGAATGGAGCCGCATCAGCCAGATTGAGGCTTCCCCGCACGATGCTGCCACGGCGTATGTTGCGGTGGACCGGCATCAAAGCGACGATCTTAAACCATACATCTATAAGACCAGCGATTACGGCCGGAGTTGGACGAAACTGACGAACGGGATTCCTGACGGTTCGTTTGTCAGGGTTGTCCGCGAAGATCCCCAGAAACGCGGGTTGCTTTACGCGGGAACCGAGAATGGAGTCTACGTTTCATTCAACGATGGTGCGGAGTGGAAATCGCTCAAACTGAATCTGCCCACCACCCCGGTGCACGATTTGGTAGTCAAAGAGAAGGATCTGGTGGTCGCCACGCATGGGCGGGCATTCTGGATTCTGGATGACATCAGTCCATTGCGACAGTTCACCGACGACGTGGCGAAGAAGGATGTACATCTCTACACCCCGGATGCTGCTTACCGCATTCAAGCGGGCGAACTCGGCGAGCATCACCCATCGAAACGGACGGGGCTGAATCCACCGGCGGGAGCGGTGATTTATTACTACCTGAAAGATGCGCCTAAGGCCGGCACAGAAACAAAGCTGGAAATTCTAGACTCGTCGGGAAAGCTGATTCGTAGGTATTCAAGTGCCGAAACGGAATTACTGGACGAGCCTCTGGGTCCAGACGACAAGAAGCCGGAAAAGGAAATTAAACCGGATGCCGGTTTGAATCGTTTCGTGTGGGATCTACGCTATGAAGAAGCGCATCGTATTCCCGGTTATTATCTTTGGGAGTACAACGTCGGGGCCAAGGGACCCGTGGCCGCTCCCGGCCAGTATCAAGTGCGACTGACGGTGGGTAGCGATAGCCAGGTTGTGCCGTTGGAGGTTAAGTTGGATCCGCGGGTGAAGGTGGAGCAAGCGGATCTGGCGCAGCAATTCAGCCTGCTGACTCAGACGCATGAGGAACTGAACCGGGTCTATGACGCGGTCAACCAGATCCAGGATGTGCGCTCCCAGGTCGCTGGCCTGAAGCGTCGGTTGCCGCAGAACGCCAGTACGAAAACCATCTCTGCATCGGCTGAGGATCTGGAGAAGAAGCTGGTAGCCGTCCGCGACCAGCTCGTCAATCTCACCATCAGTGCGAATGAGGATTCACTGGCTTACCCGCCACAGATTGATGCAAAACTGGCGTTCTTGGCAATCGACGTAGGCAGCGCTGACTCGGCGCCCACCGAGGCGGAACAGGTTGAGTTCGAGAAGCTGAAGCGGGAGAGCGGAGAGATGCTCAGCCGCTGGGACGATTTACAACGTCGCGATCTGGCCGCTTTCCAGAAACTCACCGCGGAGGGCAGTCTTTCCACGGTAGTAGTTCCCCCGGCGGGTCGAATCGCGGATGCGGAAGGCATCGACGCTCACTGACCGGGCCGCAATAGGCGCAAATAGTGCTCAGTGCTATTACTTCCGTGCCACGCCGATGGCACGGTTGTGCCTTGTGCGCTGTGCTGTCCACTGCTATTTTGCCGATAGTGATGCTGATCCTCCCCTGAGGTGATGGCCGATAAGACGCGGGGGTGTCCATGAGGTTCATGCATCTTTGTTACGCGGCAGTGGGTTTCGCGGTGGCTCGCTGGATATTTCGTCGCCAGCCAGTGGTTGATCCCGTAACGAGGTTGCGTTCTTCGGGCCTGCTGTAAAGGCTTTATTCGAGGTTTGGGCGCGCGACCCGTTGCGCTTTCCATTTCGTCGCGCGCGCTCATTTCCTTTTCTGTCTGCCCGGAAGTTCTAGCACTAAGGTTTGCCTGAGTTATCTCTGTTTCACCGGCCATTCTCACTACAATCCTGGTAGGACTTGTGCGGTTCGTGGTGCCTCACCGCGTTTTCGCAGCTCGCCAGACGGGCGAGCGGTTCCTGGAAAACCTAGTGCGAACGCCGATGACAATGCGCTTGATCATTCTCCTGCTGTTCGCGGGAATGTCCGTGCTGGCCTCGCCTCAGCGGGCTAGCGCCCAAGAGGACGCCAACGACGCTCCGCTAGGTGATATTGCGCGCAGTTTTAGGAAGAAGATTGCTCCATCCGAAGTGATTATCGATAACGATAACTTTTCCAAAGTAGTGGAAGACGCCGAGAGCCGAAGAGCAGCGGGTTCTACCATGGTGTTTTCGCTTGATCCCGGAGAGAAGAGCTTTCACGTCTCCTCGCCCGACGTCAGTTGCAGCTTTTCATTTAGCGCCAAAACTAGTTCACTCCTGTCCGATCCGGTCGTTTTGGACGAGTTGCCAAGAAGCGAATTGGCCAAGTTGGACGGACCGGCAGCGATCGATGGAGACTCACTGCAGGTCTCGATGCACAACGGAAGCTCATGGGAACTGCGCGAGGTGGTGATTGGCCTGACCATCCTGCGTCGTCCTGAGGACGTTGATGCGGTCTACTCTTATGGCCCAGCGCGAATCGTGCCCGCCGTGGCTGGCGCCTCCGCGGCCCAGGTGCAAGACTCGGTGCAGAAGCGGCCCGATGTCACCGTGCTATTGCGAGTGAAAGGTTCAGCCGCTCCATCCATGACGGCGCTGTTTCGGACGCAGCTAAACTTTGCTCTTTTTCCCGATCAGGAGTGGCATTGGGCGATTGTGAGAGCCAAGGGCGTTCCGCCTCAGATTCCAGCGGACGCGGCCACGATGCAAATGGTGCAAGGGGCAGGACAGCTGCCGCCGGCACCGCCCGACGCTGGCGTGCCGGTAGCGCCGCCGATTTCGTCGCCGTCCAATCTATCGTCATCGAATCCGAATGCCACGGTACACTAACTGGTTCTCACCACCGGAGCCGCTTCACCTCGCGTGTTAAACTGACCACAAATTCCCCGTCAAGGACAGGCGATGAAATTTGGAGTCATCATCTTCCCCGGTTCCAACTGTGACCACGATGCGTTCTGGACGATTCAGCAGGTTGCCAAGCAACCCGTGACGTTTCTATGGCACGAGTCGCGCAATCTGGAGAATTGCGACGCTATCATCGTCCCTGGCGGATTCGCGTTTGGGGACTATCTGAGGACGGGCGCCATTGCGAAATTTTCTCCGGTGATGGAATCGGTGCGTCGATTTGCAGACGGCGGAGGCCTGGTGTTGGGGATTTGCAATGGCTTCCAGATCTTATGCGAATCGGGACTGCTGCCGGGCGCACTGATGCGCAACGCAGGTCTGAAATATGTTTGCAAGCCGGTGCAGGTGCGGGTGGAGAATGCTCTCACTCCCTTTACCAACGCCTGTTCGCAAGGAGAAGTGTTGACCATCCCGATTGGCCACATGGAAGGGAATTATTTCTGCGATCAGGAAACGTTGGATGACTTGTTGCACAGCAATCGTATCGTGTTTCGTTATTCCGCCGCTGACGGGGAGATCGCACAATCGGCCAATCCCAACGGTTCTTTGGAAAATATCGCGGGCATTTGCAGCGTAGGTGGCAATGTCGTGGGAATGATGCCGCATCCCGAAAGATCTGCCGAACCCGAACTGGGTTCGAGCGATGGACTGAAGATCTTCCAATCCGTGGTGGGCGCCATGGCGAGCAGATAAGATCGTCCACTCCAAACGAACGGCGTCCGCGTCTAAAATCTGTTTGATAATCGAAACAGTTCCTGCTACTGTCTCCGCGAAGGCGCTTCCCATTCGCCCAGGAACTAACAACGTCCAAAACGTTTAGGGAGGAGTGTGCCTGATGACGTCAAAGCAAATTCTTGACGCTTTTTCTGAGACTCTAATGCGAGATGAGCGCATTCTGAGCGCTCGTGAGAGGGAACTGCTGATGAGCCTCGTGCAAAATGCGAGGAACGAATCCAGCAGCAATCCAGAGATTCAATCGGCCGTAAACTCTACCATTGCCCGCTCCGTGGGTGAGACGGTAGCGCAACGTGCTTTTCGGTTGTTGGGTAGCAGCATCGTAGAGCAGATCGTGGCGCAAATCGGAGTGTCTGCAGCTACGCTACCGTCTGGTCCGCCCGCCGTGAACCGATCGCCAGCACCGTACCCCCCAGGCGGACCTCAGCCGCCTTCTGGACCTCAGCCGCCTTCTGGACCTCAGGATCAACCTGCAGGACCCCACCCTCCGCCGGGATCCCCGCCACCGGGTATAAGCCAGCGCCGCGAAAGCATGCCTATGCGCCAGGCGACGATGCTGAGCCAGCCTGCCTCGGGAAACGGCATTGCTGTTCTCGATTCACCGGCGACCATTCGTGCCGAGTCTGTCGTGTTGGACGAATTCCTGGCTCCGCAGGAAATGCAGGAGCTTATTCGCTATGCGCTGGGTCGCGAAGATCAGTTCGTCGCCAGCGAAGTAGTTTCGCCCAGCGGCGAACCGGGAGTGACCGATTACAACCATCGGCGTTCGCGAGTGCTGATGGATCTGGGACCGCATGAGGAGGTAATCCTTGATCGTGTTCGGTTGGTGCTTCCCCGCGTACTCGAGCAACTGGGGATAGAAGAGTTTCATCTTACGAGGACCGAAGTGCAGATTACGGCCAGCAATGACGGAGACTTCTTCCGCGCGCACTGCGACGATGCGCAGGAGAGGATCCGATCGCGGCGGATGACGTTCGTATATTTTTTCCATCGTGAACCGAGCCAGTTCGAGGGAGGGGATCTGCGTCTCCACGACTCTAGAAAGAGCGGCGATCATCCTGTTGGCACAGGCAGCTATCAGACGATTGTTCCGGAGCAGAACCAGATCGTATTCTTCCCCTGTTCGACCCTGCACGAAATCACGCCAGTGCACTGTCGGTCGCGGGCCTTTGCGGATAGCCGCTTTACGCTAAACGGATGGTTACATCAGTAAAAGAAACGGCATGGCTTGAGTGGATCGCAGGCCTGATGGGGGCAGCATCGCGGCGACGACACACCGCTGTGCTGCCTCCGCAGCAGTTTCATTGCCTGCTGGACGAGTTGCCTCTGCACTTGATTCCTCGCCGCAGCTTTCATCGCAAGCGTTGTCGGCAAGACCTGTCTCAGGCACTATTCCTCAACCCGGAATGTCAGGTGCTGCCCGCTGGGGAACTCCCGCCGGACCTCGAAGCAGCTCGCGATTTGCTCGAAAGATTCAATTTGCTGGGCACCACGGCTTGGGTGCGCGATCCTGCCACAGGCTCAATGGATCCGTTTTGGTTGGGTCCCCAGCTCGAAGCGGTGGTTGCGAATCTTCAGACCGGGCAACCGGTGCCAGCGTCAGTACCAGAAGCGCAGCGGATCTTGCTTGCGGCGGCTGGCATAGTGACCCCGGCGGACCGCACTCAGCGTCGTCTCGCAGAGTGGTCTGAACTCGTCAACACCCGGAGTCAAACGTTTCGAGAAAAGAATTACGTCCCCCTCTGCAACTTGATTCACCCCTTCAACCTTGCTGCTTTACGCCGCTATTATCGCTATGCAATACGGCAAGGGTTGATTAGGCTTGGGGACGAGCAGAGCTCCCTGCGCTATGTTGCCCACAACGAAGGTGTCGCACGCTATTTCCATCATCAGATGACGAAGGCGGTCGCGGCCATCGTAGGGCAACCCATCAAGCCTTCGTACGTTTATCTGGCATCCTACTTAGGGGGTGCAGAGCTGAAGAAGCACAGGGACCGAGAACAGTGTGAGTTCAGCGTTACTTTGTGTCTGGATTATTCCCCTGAACCCAAGCTGGCAACACCGTGGCCGATTCGTTTAGACACTTCAGAAGGTACGGTCACTGCTTATCAGGCGCTGGGAGACGGCTTAGTTTATCGAGGCACAAAGGTTCCGCACTACCGCGATGCGCTGGCAGAAGGCCACACTTCGACATCGATTTTCTTCCATTACGTGGCAGAGGATTTTTCCGGGCCTCTCAATTAGGCAACGCGGGCGCGTTATCGCAATCCGGAAATTAAATACAGCACTGAGAAAACCTGATAGTAGCTGTATGCGAAGCGCGAACCGTCGCGGGTTGCGACCACCGGCGAAATGGAAACCAAACCTGCAGTTGTTTCAGGTTGCAACTTCTGTACTACAGTTTTTTCCCCCGTCACTAAATTGAGTTTATACACCTGCATCGGAATTTCACTCGACAGGTATCCATAAATGGCGGAATTATCCTCCGACCATTGAACAGGAAGAAAGTCGGGATCGAGGCCCGGAATACGATGCGGAGCACCACCAGCGATCGGATACACGGCAACTACAGGACCGTTATGGGCCAGAATTTTTTGATCATCGGGCGAAACCAGACCACCAGTGACTCCCTCCGGTGTGAGGGGTGTGAACTTCCCGTCAGCTAAATCGACGAGATAGCAGCGTACTCCGTGACCGGGTTCGTTACCGTTGATGGTGATTCTTTTTCCATCTGCCAGGAAGTGAGAGGAACCGCTGTGTATGCGTTCCAATCCGGTCACAGGTATCGCGCGAGGTTGGCCGGCGCCGACCGGATAGAGAGTGATTCGCCCTGGACTACCAGCGAGAATTCCGATCGCCCATTTTCCGTCCGGCGAAAGCCCGCCTGCGCTACCCTCTCCCAGTCGTATGGGCGGGGTGCCGTCGATCTTGCGAATGGCCACTACATAGTCGGCTGGCGCAGCCTCACTTGCGTCCTCGAACAAAACGGACTGCCCGTCACGAGAAATGTCCTTAGCAATATCCCAATCGTGCCAGGAAATATCCAGCGACTTACCCGCTCGGGTAGAAGTTGCCATTGCCACACGTTCTGCATCCAGGCTCACCAAGACTCGGCCGTCAGGAGCCATATCCTGCAAGGTCATCCCGGCCGGGATGGTTAGAATGGTCCGGATATTCTTGGCGGCATTTACGGCCAGCAAGCTCCGGGTATAACCACTTTCGGCGGCCGTGAACCATATTTCTTTTCCGTCGAAACTCCAGGCGAGACCGTCTGCAGAGTCGTACTGCGGAGATAAGACCTGAATGCGTCCGCTGTTATCCGTAACGCAAATCGACCCCCGATCGTCCCACAGCGTAGGATGATTGATGAAAGCGATTTTATCTCCCTGAGGAGAGAGCCGAAGATGACTGATCCAGCTATTGCTCTGGTACAAAACATGACCGAGCGGATACTCAATCTGGTCGCGGCCATCGGTGTGATGGACAACGGCTAGTTCGCCGTCGGCCCCCCAGTCGGCCCAGCGGACATCGTCGAGAATCTCTCTCGGCGAACCTCCAGCCAGCGGCGCGCGGGCGAGCGTGCCTTTTTCTAAGTCCAAATGGGAGCCATGCGCGCCGTGGAGCGTCAAGGCCAGTTCACCGCTCTTGGAGATCGCCAGCAAACTTGCGTCCGTAACGTTTAGCGGCTGAGTGAGCAGAGAATCCCCGACAGTGGAGAAAAGCTGCAGAGGCTTCTGGTTCCAAGCGGCTCCATAGACGATAGAGTGGAAGTCAGGCGTAAAGCGCGCCGAGTAGACGGTGCCCTGTTCAAACGTCAGGCGCTGGTAAGCGGGCTTGGGCAGCTTATTCTCACGCCATTGATTGCCCAAAACAGCGAGCATCGCAAGCAGAAGCAGTGCGGCCAACGCCCAGGGGAGGGAACTCGGGCTCGGGCGAAGCCCGGTTGACCGAAATTGTGCTGATTGGATGGCGGATGGACTCGCGAGTGTCTCGAGCGCGAATACCAGGTCCCGCGCCGATTGAAAACGATTCTCGGGCTCTTTCTCGAGACAGTGATGGACAATTTGCTCAAAGGGTAAGGGAATTCCGCTCTGCTCCCGATCGATCGGGGGAGGATTTTCTCGCAGAACGGCCGTGATCGTGTCGACTTCGGTCTCGCCGCGAAAAGCTCGGCGTCCAGTCAGCATTTCGTAAAGAATCGCACCCACGCTGAAAATATCGCTGCGATGGTCGACCGACTTTCCGCGGAGCTGCTCAGGAGCCATATAAGCAACGGTGCCAAGGACCATGCCACTTTTGGTTATTGTGGTTAGGTCTTCCACCGTACGGCCGGATTCGTCGGGCGACGATTGTAGTTTGGCCACACCGAAATCGAGAATTTTGATGAGCCCATCGCTGGTCACAAACAAATTCTCCGGCTTGAGGTCGCGATGGATGATACGGCGATGGTGAGCCGCAATGAGACCTCTTACAATCTGCAGCGAGTACTCAACCGACAGGGGAACCGGCAGAGGCCCTTCCAACAGCCGCTTCCCAAGGGTTGTACCCTCCAGCAACTCACAAACAATGTAAGGAGTTTTATCGTCGATACCAATGTCGTAAATTGCGACGATGTTGGGATGATTGAGAGCGCCCGCGGCGCGGGCCTCTAACTCGAACCGTCGTATATGATCGGGATTGGTGCTCGAGCCGGGACGAATGAGTTTAAGAGCTACGTCGCGCTGCAGCCTTTCATCTCGCGCCCGGAAAACCTCACCCATGGCTCCGGCCCCGATTTTCTCAAGAACTCTATAGTGACCTATGATCCGGCCATTCATGCGCAACGCTCCGCAGGCATGTTAGGGTGCGTGTCGTTTGCAGTCAATGACCGAATGCAGTCAGCCACCGAATACGGTACGCTGCGGACGACGAGACGAAGCTTGCCCTCGTCGGCATCGCTGTTTATTATCAAGCCATGGGGCGAACGGAACGAACCGTGTCGTGCTATAATTTCGTTTCGCCTGCGGATTATCAGGCAGCTTGTGATTCCCTCTACCGGGCGAATCTCGCGCCAATCAAGAGATAGATACGAGGTCTAGCCATGTCTGGCCATTCAAAATGGGCCACAATCAAGCACAAGAAGGGCGCGCTCGACGCCAAGCGCGGCAAGATTTTTACCCGTCTTATCAAGGAAATCAGCATTGCCGCGAAGAATGGCGGCGGCGACCCTGACTCCAATCCCCGCCTGCGGGGCGCCATTGTCGCTGCTAAGGCTGAGAATATGCCTGCCGATAATATCAAGCGCGCGATACAACGCGGAACAGGCGAACTGCCGGGCGCTACTTACGAAGAGTTCTCTCTGGAAGGTTATGGTCCCGGCGGTGTGGCGATTCTGCTGGAAATTAATACCGACAACCGCAACCGCACGGTTAGCGAAATCCGCCACTGCTTTGGCAAAAACGGAGGCAACATGGCCGAAGCCGGCGCAGTCTCCTGGATGTTTCACAAGAAGGGCGACATCGTTATTCCGAAGAGTGCGGCCAAAGAGGACGACTTGATGAACATCGTCCTTGAAGCCGGAGGCGAAGATCTGAACGACGATGGAGAGAATTGGGAGATACTGACTGAGCCCTCCGCCTATGAAGCTGTGCTTGAGGCCGTGAAGAAGGCTGGGATTGAGCCGGCATCTTCCAGCGTCGCCATGATTCCGCAAAATTACATCAAGCTCGAAGGTCAAGCGGCCAACACGATGATCCGGTTGATGGAAGCGTTGGAAGATCAGGATGATGTGCAGAACGTCCATTCCAACTTCGATATTGATCAGAAGTTACTGGAAGAAGTGGCCGGCTAGTTGCTGGCGAGAAATGTTTGAGGGCCGCCCATTAGCGCGGCTCTTTTTTATTGTTTGAATTCATTTCCAAGAGTTTTCAACACAGCCGTGGATAACGCTGTGGAAAAGCACGGAACTATCTTTGTAAGTGATTCAGCGAGCGACGGTTCAGCTCTTTGCACCGCAGCGAGGGCTGGCACTTTCGTGGTACCGCTGCTTATCGATGCGGTGTCCGTTAGGAGATTGTGACACTCATCCAACCTTGAAACTGAGACTTGACAAACTCCTGGTTGATAGTGGACTCGCCGCTTCACGCGAGCGAGCTCAGGCTCTGATTATCGCGGGGAAAGTGTTGGTTAACGATCAGAAGCTCGACAAAGCCGGCGCGCAGGTGGGTGCGGACTCCGAAATTCGTCTGCTGGGCGACGATCTGAAATATGTGAGCCGCGGCGGAGTGAAGCTGGAGCGAGCGCTGGAACATTGGCAGGTCGAAGTAAAGGGCAAGGTCGGCATTGATGTCGGCGCCTCCACTGGAGGTTTCACCGACTGCTTGCTCCAACGTGGCGCGAGCCGTGTGATTGCGGTAGACACGGGTTACGGGCAGATGGATTTCAGGCTGCGTCAGGACCCTCGCGTGCGACTCCTGGAAAAAACAAACGCCCGTTACCTGACGAGGGAAGGCATCGGTGAGATCGCAGATCTGATCGTGATCGACGTGGCGTTTATTTCCGCAACTCTGGTTCTGCCTTCCGTAGTGAACGCTGTCTTTCCTCAGTCTCAAAGCGAGCGTAGCGGGCGGCAGGTGATTGTCCTGGTCAAACCTCAATTTGAAGCGGGAAGGGAGTTTGTCGGAAAAGGAGGCATCGTGCGCGATGAATCCGCTCAACTGGCTTCTGTTGAAAAGGTGAAAAAAGCTTTGCGAGACCTCGGGTGTTCGAGCCTCCAGGTAATCGAGTCTCCTATCCTCGGAGCGGAGGGGAACAGGGAATTCCTGCTACGAGGTGTCTTCTAGCTCTTTGTTGGGGACAATCTTTCGCGTTTGCGGTTAAGGGTTTTCCCCTTGGATTCTGTACAATCTTTCTTTCTCCCGTTCACCATGGCTATCTTGTCGTCATCCTCCCACTCCAAAGTTGCGGCCATCATATCGCGTCCGGCAAGGTCGGAAGTGGCGCGCACAGTTCCCGAACTACTGGCCTGGCTTCATGCGCATGGCTACGAAGTCATCGTCGATCCAGAGACCGCCAAATATTCCAACGGCGAAGAGGAAGTGTCGCGCTCGCAGATGTCCTCGCGATCTTTGGACCTGGTCGTCGTGTTGGGCGGCGACGGCACTCTCCTTTCCGCGGCTCGAGCCACAGCGGCAATTGATGTGCCGCTTCTGGGCGTAAACCTCGGTTCGCTCGGCTTCCTCACGGACGTGCCGTTATCTTCGCTTTTCTCCATGCTGGAAGCGATCACCAAGGGTGAGGCCGCGGTGGAGCAACGTTCGCTCATGCAGTGCGACTTGCTGCGCGGCGAAGAGGTTCTGGGAAGTTATTTGGTGTTCAATGACGCAGTTGTGAACAAGACAGCGATCGCTCGGCTGAATAACTACGACTTGTTCGTCGATAAAATATTCGTCTCCAGCTATCGGGCCGACGGAATGATTGTGGCCACGCCTACGGGATCAACTGCTTACTCCCTCTCTGCCGGCGGGCCCGTCTTGATGCCCACAGTGAATGCTTTTGTGATTACTCCCGTGGCGCCGCATTCTCTAACCCACCGACCGCTGGTTGTCCCAGATTCGACAGTAGTTGAGCTTGTGTTGCGCAGCGAGGAAGAGGTGGCTTACCTCAGCCTCGATGGCCAGCCTGGGCTCGATCTCTGTGACGGAGATCGAGTCCGTTGCCGGCGTTCCGAGCACAGAGTAAGTTTGTTTCGAACGGATCATGATTTCTTTCACGTGCTGCGTACCAAGTTGAAGTGGGGAGAGAAATAATGCTCTGGCGCAGAAAGCTCAGAGCATGCCTATCCTCGGGAGCGTAAAACCCCGCAGTTCAGGGCGGGGATATAAGCGACTGGGCAGCCACGTCACAGGGGAGTCTTTTGCTGCTCAATGTAGGTTTTCAAGATGTTGACTGGGGCTCCACCACGAGACACAGCGAAGTAAGATGGCGACTAGAGGCCGCCTTTCCAGTAGCGTCTGATTAGCGTTGGGCCCGGCTGATGGCCAGGGCAGTGCGGGAAGGAACTTGTCTTGGTCAACCCGTTTCTGCATCCTGAGACGGAGCGACAGGCAACGGAAGTAGGCCG
>Ga0185299_10001184_pt1 | contig 54580 bp, 41 predicted proteins | sample PaiPotPPA55metaG_FD_128002 | JGI IMG/M metagenome (GOLD analysis project Ga0185299, IMG submission 128002) | Iron sulfur acid spring bacterial and archeal communities from Banff, Canada, to study Microbial Dark Matter (Phase II) - Paint Pots PPA... ... | reverse complement strand
TTTCCCGTACCTTGCGAGAAGCAGCAGAGTTCGAGCCAGTCGTTTTTCGCTGGAATTGAAGAGTTGATCGATCAAATCCTCTTCCACGCGGATGTTGTGACCCAGCATGTAGGCAATGAAATGGTCCGATAACTCATGCTCGGCGTGGAGCACACGGAGTAATTCGTTTTTTTGAATCACCAGAAGCGTGGATGGGGTAATTGCCGAGGTGGTTCCCATGCGCAGCGTTTGGCCGGCCATGCACCCTTCGCCGAAAAATGCGCCGGGGCCGAACATGGCCACAACCGCCTCCTTGCCCGAACCATTGACGACCGAGAGCCTTACGCCGCCCTGCTGGATGTACATCACCGTTTCCGCCGCGTCGCCCTGGGTGTAGATGGATTCGCCTCGCCCATACTCCATCACCTTCCTCGATATTCCTGCAGTGTCGAGAAATGCCTGCGCGTTGAATGGTCGCCGGCCGTTCGTGGACCTCTTGTGGGTATTAGATTTCACTTTTAGCTCTACGCCTTAGGCGTTCAGGCCAGTCTCCAGTCTAACAAGGCGGTTTCTGCGGAGACTGTGCAAAACAGAACAGCGCCGCGAGAGGGATATGCCAGCATCCTGAAAATGCGGCTTGGCGGCAATCACCGTGGGCACTCAGGAACGGGCTAGGTACGCCTCAACTTCCCTCTTCCGGATCCTTACTATGCGCTGCGCAGAGCCCTCTATTCCCGTAGTACTACGGATCGAAAAAATCTTAGTGTACATGTGGTACCCAACAGATGGTCGTAGGCTCTGCGGGATAACTCGCTTAAGCAAACCCGTCCTTAAAGAGTAGATTCGACGAAACAAATCCCATAGGTTACAGCTGTGATGTACACTTCAGCCTTAAGTTTTTCTGGGAGCATGGCCGGATCAGTATTCGCCGGTCTCACAAACTGACTTTTCACTGTTTGGGACAGAGCAGGAGGCACACTGGGCCGGTTGTCGTCGAGACCAATGAAGGGAGTGACAAATCCAGTCGACAGGGGTAATTGGCGCCGCCAAGCGGCGATCTCCGTTGCTCTGTTCGGCTTGCTCGTTCCCTCTTCCGTATCTCAGACCAGCCCGGCATCGGTTGCTGGTCAGGCATCTCCAGTTCAGCTTGCAGCTTCCTCACAACGGGCGGCAAACTTCACCGATGTAACTTCCACACTAGGCATAGATTTTGACTACGCGGCATCACACACCTCCAGAAAATACCTGATTGAGACAATGGGATCGGGCGTGGCCTTGTTCGACTATGACAACGATGGCCGCCTGGATATTTTCGTGGTGAATGGGGCTCCTCTCAGCGATCCGACGCCCAAGGGCACGATCCCGCAAAAGGCGGGGGCCAAGTATTGGAATCGCCTCTACCATCAAAAGCGCGACGGCACATTTGAAGATGTAACGGAAAAAGCCGGCCTGCAGGGTAGGGGCTACGGCATGGGAGTTGCCGTGGGAGATTACGACAATGATGGATTTGAAGATTTATATGTGACTGCTTACGGCGGGAACAGGCTTTACCACAACAATGGAGACGGCACGTTCACGGATGTTACGGAGAAAGCGGGTGTCGGCGGCAGCGGGTGGTCCACCAGCGCGGCATGGGTAGACTTGGATGGTGACGGCCTGCTTGATTTAGTCGTACTTCGATATCTGCAGTGGGACTTTGACGATACCTGGTGTGGCGAGCGTAGAGAAGGTTACCGTGCCTACTGCCACCCGGATGGATATCGCGCGATTGCCCCATTGGTGTATCACAACGATGGCAATGGCCACTTCACTGAAATTTCGCACAAAGTGGGCCTTGCGGAGCCGGGCAAGGGATTGGGCATTGCTTTCGCCGATTATGATCGGGACGGCTATCTCGACATTTTTATTGCCAACGACTCCATGCCCGAATTTCTTTACCATGGCAAAGGCGATGGCACATTCGAGGAAGTTGCGCTGCGCTCGGGCGTCGCAGTCGATGGCGAGGGCCACACCTACGCAGGCATGGGGGTAGATTTCGCGGACTACAACAACGATGGTCTGCCGGACTTGGTAGTTACCGCCCTGGCCAGCCAAATGTACGCGCTTTATCGGAACAACGGCGATGGCACGTTTACCTATGACAGCTATCCGTCTGGACTCGGCCGCATGACCATGAAGCACTCAGGTTGGGGTGTGCGTTTTTTGGATTACGACAATGATGGATGGAAGGGTCTTCTGATCAACCAGGGACACGATTTAGATACGGTCCAACTTACCTTTCCGGACCTTCGTTACAAGGAACCCATGCTACTTGCAAGGAATACCGGCAAGGGTTTCGAGGACGTTTCGGCACAAGCCGGAGAAATTTTTCAAAAAGCCTGGGTAGGGCGCGGTTTGGCGATCGGCGATATTGATAACGACGGCCGCCTGGATGCCGTGGTGACCGGTAATGATGGGGCGCTCTACGTTTTACACAACTCGACGCAAACCCAGAACCACTGGTTAACCCTAGAACTCGTTGGGCGGAGAAGCAATCGGGATGCGATTGGGGCGGAAGTAAAACTGACGACGGCCAAAGGTTCTCAGTGGGCCACCGTGACGACCGCCGGCAGCTATCTTTCTTCGAGCGATAAACGTGTACATTTTGGCCTGGGACCGGAGACGGTGGTGAGGACGATCGAAATTCGCTGGCCCAGTGGGATTCGTCAGACGATGAAAGATGTTGGTGTGGATCAAATCCTCAAAATCGAGGAACCATCCGCAAGGCCGAACGAAAAAGTTCATCTGCCATAGGGCCGAATCGCCCTCGGACGTGATTCTTGCACTGTGGGCTTAAGGCTTCTTCGGATTCGGCGCGGCTGTTTTCCCAGATCCTTCCTTCAGGGTGTGTATCGCATCTACGGATAACTCATTGAAGAGTTCGATGAGTCCGCTCGGCCAGCGCACCTGCACGGAATCGAGTTTTGCCGCGGAGCCCAGACCGAAATGCACTCTCAGATCGTTTTGGGAAATGTAACTCGAACCGCTGCGCACTTCATCCACTAGAGTTCTCTTGCCGGCTTGGACTGTGACCTTCGCACCGATTCCGTCGCGATTAGAGCGGGTTCCCACAGTTTTGAAAGCGACCCAGTGGTTGCCGGAAGGCGCCCCATTTACCAAGAGGCTCGGTCTTGCGTACACGTTGTTGATGACTACGGAAAGTTGTCCATTGTTCCAGAGATCTCCTACAGCCAAACCGCGCGCCGAGGAAACCGCGTTAATTCCGGATCCCGCCGTCGCGGAAACGTCGGTGAATGTGCCGTTGCCGTTGTTGTGATATAGAAGGCGAGGCTCCATGTATCCACTTCCCAAGTGAAACTTGTCAACCTCCGGGTAAACATGTCCGTTGGCGAGGATGAGATCGGGCCAGCCATCATTGTCGAAGTCAAAAAACATGGTGCCCCAGCCCAGATACTGCGTGTGCTGACCGAGTCCCGCGGGGAATGTAACATCAGAGAAGATTCCATCGCCATCATTGCGGTACAACGTAGGCGTGTCATCGGAGAAGTTGGTCTTGAAAATATCCAGTCGTCCGTCGCCATTGTAGTCCGCGACGGTAGTTCCCATCCCCGCTTGCTCACGCCCGTCTTCATTGAACGCTACTCCAGCCGTCACCGCAACATCGGTGAAGGTTCCATCGCGATTGTTGTGATAAAGAATGCTTGGGGCGCTATCGCAGGCTACGTAGATATCCGGCCAGCCATCATCGTCAAAATCGAATGTGGAAACGCTGAACGCGTAGTGTCCACCGGTCCGGTCGATATGGGCCTTGGCGGTAACATCCGCGAAGCTCCCGTCACCGCGATTCTCATACAAAATATTCTTCGCGCCCGGCAGACCACGTGGTCCGCACATCACCGGCACGCCCTTCCATACGCAAGAACTGCCCTCGCCCGGGGTCGGAATAGTGGATAGATTGAAATCCACATAATTTGCCACCATCAGATCGAGGCGCCCGTCACGGTTGTAATCAACGAAAGCACAGCCAGTGCCCCAGGCCTTTCCTGATCCTGCCACGCCAGCTTTTTCGGCCACTTCGCTGAAAATTCCATGATCATTATGATAGAGACGGTTCTTCCCGTAATATGTGACGTACAGATCTTCCCAACCATCATTGTCGTAATCCCCGACGCAAACGCCTTGACCCCAGCCCGTGGCAACAAGACCGGCCTTCGCGGTGACATCCGTAAACGTACCGTCGTGATTGTTGTGATAAAGATGGTTGGTGGGAGCCTGGTCGGCGGGAAACCCCTGCAGCGTGGTTCCATTCACGATGAAAATATCCGGCCAGCCGTCATTGTCATAGTCAAAGACGGCCACGCCCGTCCCTGTGGTCTCAATGATGTATTTCTTGGTATCGACGCCGCCAAACACATTCACGGCCGTCAGCCCTGCTTTTTCTGCGATGTCGACAAAATTTGCGATGCTCGCATTGTCGTCAACTTTATGGGTTGCCGTCTGAGCGGGCACCGGGCCGCTGAACAGCAGAATCAGCGTGGCGGGCCAAAGCAATATTTTTTGCAGGAGCGCTCTCTGGGTTCCCGAATTGACTCTCTTCAAGCGCTCACCTCGGGCTCGTTGACCGATCCGTGAATTCCATAAGGCATGGTCAGATGATTCGAAGATGTAATCTCCGAGCAAAAAACATAAACAGCGTGAACGGCATGTGGAATTATTTTTGCCGCTCAAGAGTAGGTTGTGGTTTCGACTTGGTCAAGGAAGTTGCTGTGTGCAGATCGTGGAGCGCTATTTTTCCCCGCTATCGGGAGGAACTTGCCACTGTGGAACGAAGAAATCACCGATCAGCTCACCGACCGGGGCGACCGGCGTTTCGCTGGACGCTTCTGCATACTTCGCCGCATTTTTTGCGTCACCAGCGCGGCGATACGCTTGACTTAGAAGTCGCTTGGCCTGCGGGTTGCCAGGATCCAGGCGAAGCGCTTCCTGTAGTTCGGCAATGGCTTCATTCACATGGCCCAGAGTGAATTGAGACTTTCCCGAATTTAAGTGGGCTTCGGCGTTATCCGGATCCAATTGAACCGCTTGTTGAAAAGCGGCCAACGCTTCGGTGGGTTTGGCCGCGCGAGCCAGGGCCAACCCACGAAAATAGCTGATCAGAAACTTACGACCTAACTTTTTTTCCGCATCGGCGAGCACGGTCGCAGCTTCCTCGGCGTGGCCGGTTCGAAGCAACACCTGTGCCAGTCCGATGTACCCCGTCGGAAGCGGATCATCCGACACCACCAGGTCGCGAAACACTTTTTCCGCTTCCGCATACCGGCCAGCGGCCAAGTAGGCCGCGCCCAACCGTAAATGCAAAGAGTAGGACTTTGGATTCGCCGCGAGTCCACTCTGAACTGCGGTGACGGCTTCGGGATAGCGGTTGAGTTCCATCAATTCGCGGGTCAGGTTGAGCAAGTACTCCTCTTCACCGGGTGCAAAAGCCACAGCCTGACGCAGGGCGTTGATGGACGGCTGGCCCTGGTTCAGGTGCGCATAGGCGATGCCGATCAAAGACCAAGCTTGCGCCCCTTCCGGAGAGTCTGAGGCTGCCGGGCGCACATCTTCTACGTAAACGAGGGCTTGTTCCGCCGCTCTGTCGTATTTTCCGGCCAGCAAGTAGGCGAGAGCCAGGTCAAATTGCGCCCAGGTTGCCTGAGCCGGGGACTGACGCCTTTTCAACTTCTGCATGATGTTGATCGCCGGGTCGTTTTCGTGGATGGAGAGGAGCAAGGAAGCCACTTGGAGAGATTGCGCGTCACTCAGCGGCAAGTTCATAAGTTGCTCGAGGGATTGGTGCGCATTTTCGAGGCGCCCCATTGCAATGTATCCCGTCGCGGCTGGGATTAAGAATCCGGCATCCGCGGGCAGCGGCTGACGAGACAGCTCCAGTTCAAAGAAAGCTTGTTCGTATCGCTGCGCGTCCAGTTCTACACGGCCGAGATAGTAGTGAGCAAACGAGTCATCGGGGGAGAGTTTTATGGCGCGTTGCAGTGCATCACGGGCCGACGTAAGTTGGTGTTCGGTCCATCGGAGAAATCCCAGATTGCGACAGGCATCTTCCAGAAATGGATCCAGCCGAATCGCTTCCTGATACTCGGCGGCGGCCTCGGCATTTTTGCCCATCCGTGCCAGCAAGATTCCGCGGAAGCTGCGAACGCGTGCATTATCAGGATACTGGCGCTCCGCGGCCGTGAACTCTACGAGGGCATCCTCAGGCCGGTTCTCCTTTAGGGCCGACAGACCCCTCTGAAATGCGTCGCTTTGTTTAGAAACTTGGTCCGCGGCTAGGCCCGGAGAGTTTACAGACACATAGTCCACAACGAAGTAAGGACAGAGCACGAGGATCAGGAAGTATTTCATGCTAAGGCTCTTCCGTGGACTTTGTTACCTCACCCAAGCGCTCCGTTTGCTTTTCGAGCTTGTCGTGCGATTCACGGTTCCGGGCCGTGGAGAGAGCGAATTCACGTGAAGCTTTCTCTTTCTCGCCCAGGGCTTGGTAAACCCTCGCCAGCTTGTAGTGAACCGATCCATCGTGATCGGTGGATACAGCCATCTTGAGGTGCTCTTCCGCTTTGCGATAGTCGTGCAGCTCGGAGTATGCGGTGCCCAAATCACGGTGTATATCGAGATTTCCGGGATCAGCGGCAAGCGCCCTGGCAAGATATGGCAACGCCATATTGGGCTGATGTTCAAGCAGGTAAGTATTCCCCAAGTCGTGTAACGCACCGGCGTGACGCGGGTTCATGGCGAGTTCGGCCTCGAGTTCAACGCGCGCTTCGGGAACTTTGAGGTCCTTCCATAGCAGGTGGCCCAAGCTGTAATGGAGATTAGGAGAAGATGGCTTCAAGACGATGGCGGCGCGGTATTCTTCGATGGCCTTGGCGTCATCTCCTTTCGCGGCCTCAAGGTCGCCCATCAATTGATGCAGACGATACGAATATGGGTCTGCCTGGTACAGTCGGAGATAAGTTGTCGTGGCTAGTTTTTCGTAGCAACGCGCACGCCAGTAGGCCGCTTCAGCCGATACTCTAGCTGTTGCTGGCAATCCTTCAAGAGCCTTGAGAGCCGCGTCTGAATGTCCGGCTTCCAACAACGCGCTGGCGACTCGAATGCGAAGCTCAGCGGAAGTTCGTGAAGTGAGAACTTCGTCCGCGCAGGGCACAATCTTGGAAAACTCCTCGCGCTGGAGTGCCAGGTTGACCTCCGCTTCAGTGCAGTTCCCGTCGAGCGTGTCCTTCCTCGAGGAGAGGGCTGCAAGGCCGGACTCCGCCGTTGCCTGAGATAAATTCCCGTTCTGCTCGGCGAGAAACGCAAGAGCCAAATGCGCCGCCGGGGAATTTCGAGTTCGCAAGTGTTCCGCGAGTTTCTGGATTTTCTCGCGGGTGGAATCGGGCAGTTGCTCAAGAGCAGAATCGCCGAATCCTGTTTCGCGAAGACCCAGAATCCTCTCGGTCTGTTCGACATCGATGCCCAACGACACCTCCCAATCCTGGAGAGCCGCATCCACATAGTCCTGAATCAACCTTGCTTCGCCGCGCCGCACCAAGGCGCGCAAGTTACCAGGGTTGCGGCGCAACTCTTCATCGAACTCTCGAATGGCCTGGTTCACTTTGCCCGCACGAAGAAGAACTTCGCCCAGCTCAGCATGCAAACTGGCACGATTCGGCGAAGCCGCCAGGGCATTCTGAAAATGAATCACAGCGGAAGGCCACTCGCTGCTGGCAGCATAACTTTCTGCGAGCAGCTGTTCGCTGCGCGATGAGCCGGGAGCGACTTTCTGTAGGTGCGCGACTTCCTGTTTCCCCAGCCGCTCGTAAGCACTTCCTAAAAGAAAAAAAATATCCTGGTCCTTCGGTTGAAGCTCCAGCGCCCGCTGCAGCGTGGCAACTTCGGTTTGTAACTCGCCGGAGATCTCTTGCGCCGTTGCCAGCCAGACCCAGGTATCCGGCCGACCAGGTTCCGCCTGAAGGGCTGCCTTTAGATAGGGGATAGCCTTTGCGCCCTCACCCAACTGGCAATAGTCCACTCCAAGGAAAAAATTGGCGCCGGCAAGTCCCGGCTTGGTTTTGAGTGCGCGGCGGAATTCCGCCATGGCTTCGGTGGAACGATCTTGGAGCTGATAGACCAATCCGAGATTCATATGGACTTCGGCAAAATCAGGGGCCAGCGCAAGCACAGCCCGGTATTCCCGCTCCGCTGTGGAATAGTCCTTATCGTGTTGGGCCTGTTGGGCTGCGATGAAATGAGACTTGATCGCCAAATTCTTCGCGCTGGGTGATGGCGCGGTTTGCCCTGCCACCTCGGAAGCCGGAGTCAGCAGCAGAAGAAGCAACAATGCCGAAATCCACAAACCAAGGCAAGTATGGCCCGACGCTCTCGAGTTCCGACTCGTGATTGAATTCCGCATGTGACGATGCAACGTTTTCATTCTAGTTCTGGGGAGTGTGTTGTGTGGACTTCTCTTTCTCCGTTTTAGAAAGGCGTTCAAATTCGGAAAGTTCGGCAGTGCTTGCCTGCGTATCGTGCAATTCACGATAGACCCGCGCCAGCAGGTAGTGCGGTTGCGCCGCCCCGGGATCAGCGTTGATCGCCGCATGGAATTCGTCTTTTGCTTTCTGCAGTTCCTTTTGGCTTTGATAGCATTGCCCAAGGAGCACGTGCACTTGTGGCATATTGGGTTGCGCTTGTTGTGCGACCAGCAGAAATGGTAAAGCGTCGGAAAAGCGCTGGTAGCGCACGGCAATGTCGCCCAGATACAAATTCGTCATGGGGTCGCTCGGATTTTCCTTATACGCGTCCTTAAAAGCTTTCTCGGCGGGTTCCATCTGGCGTTGCGCCCAATAGGCCACTCCGATCACAAAGTGCATCCCATGAGCGTCCGGACGTTTGACGAGAGCCGCTTGGTATTCCTCGATGGCTTCCGAATATCGCTCCTGATCCGCATACACCTCACCCATCAAGGCATGCAGTTGAAAGGAGTCCGGGTCGAGCGTCTTGAGCATCTCGATTGAACGCAGAGATGCATTCTTGTAAATGCGTGCTAATTCGTACAAGGCGTCAGCGTCTTTAGGGTTCTCAGCAAAGGACTGGTTCAGTTGCGAGATCGCTTCTTCGACGCGACCGGAGGATTGCAATGCCAACGCTAGATAATAATGAGTGCGAGGATGTGGGCTGAGGGCCTTGAGCTCACGCTCAAAACTTTCTATAGCTCGAGTAAAATCGCCTTTGCCGAAGTAGGAAGCCCCGAGAAAGAAATTCACCTGTGAAAAAGTTGGATCGCTGGCCAACACCTGATCGAATAGCTGAATAGAACCGTCGAACTTCAGTTCCGTCTGCTGCAGAATCCCCAAGCGTTTCAGGCTCTCAAGGCTTTCAGGAGCAATCGCCAGAGCCTGCCTGTAGAGGCGCTCTGCAGAGGCATAGTTCCCCGTGTTCTCTTCTCGGCGTGCATCTTTGAGCAACGTTTCAACTCTGTCGCTTTTCGTTTGCGACGCCACGGGAATCGAACTGATCATGCAGAAAGTGGCGATCACCAGCCAACTTGGAGTTCGGGCCACTCCCCAACTGCGCGCGGTGACCGCGATTGATAATGAGTTTGCCAATTTTTCCAAAGGATGATCCAACAAGTTTCGTTCTTCGCTTTGTGTAATATCTCAAAATCTAGAATCTTCCGCAGAAGTATAACAAGCGGTTCATCCGCTAGTTGAGAAAGGAGCTTAGCTGCGGGTTTCGCTGACCACCCATCCGGCCACCGCGCCGGAATCCAGGAAATGTCCGTGCTATTCCAGGTCCCTAGCGTATTCGACGGACGGCGACGAGAGTTGTGGAATTGGGAGCGCCGGAAACGGTCCGCGATCGAATCAGCGCCTCAAACCAGATATTCTGAGTGAGGTTTTCGGAGGCCGAAATTCCGAGTGCGCTCATGAGCTGACGGCGATTTTCTTCATCCGCGAGGAACCGGCCGGCGGCTTCGGTGCCTTCCTGTTGCAGACCTTGTAAGGCCAGCACGCTACCGTCATGGGTCGCGTTTGGAAGAAGAGAAATCGTAGCGTAGTCTTCCCCCATCGTTCCTGTCCAACGAAGCCCCTCATACTGCCGCTGTTCGCCAGCCAGCGGGTTCTTATTCACAAACACTTTGGCACTTTTCCCTACAACGCTCTCACTCTCGCTGAAGTTGAGCTTGTCTTGCAGAAGCGTTACCCAGGGATTGGATCCGGGACTGCCAATGAAGACGTAGTTGTTGTGATCGAGGTCGCGCATTCGCAAATCCCGTGGGTAACGGACCAGCACCTGGGTTTGCAAAGCGCCCGCCATTCGCATCAGCGAAACGACGTCGGCAACATCCGCAAATGAAGTGAGCGTTGAGTTTGAAATGTACTCGCTCAAACGAGAATCGGTCGCACCTATCTTGCTGACCTCTGGCCCCTGCAGGAACTCCCGGCGCAAATACTGATCGAGAGATCCGGTCTGGCTGGCAAGGATACGCGCCATCCCGTAGTTGCTGTCCGCTACGACGATTATGGTCTGATGCTGCGCGTCGAAAATCTGGGAAAAAGGCCAGGAAAGGGCAATCGGAACGCGAGACGTGTTGCTGATTGTTCGGCGCGTAAGGACTCTGTAACCCAACACGGCGACCGCCACGCACAGAATTCCGCACAAAAACCAGGGTAACAGCGCTGGCTGGCGCCAGAACGAAACGGGATTCAACTTTGGCTCAACGGCTGTGGGGGCGGGGTCAAGTTTGTGCACTGCCCGGAAGACTGGAGCGTAAGCGCCTTTGGGTATCTCCAAAATTGTCGGCTCGTTACGGCCGTCTTCATTGAAGTACTCATGAAGCTTCAAGCGCAACTGCCGAACGTGCACCCGCACCGAGCTATCCTCTAAGGGCCTGTAGTCGGAAGGTTTGTGGAATAGCGCGTTGCCAATGTGTTGCTCAGTTAGCTCGTGGGCGTTTCCGTGCAAGGTCTGCTCAACGAGGTACTGCAATAATTCGCGAAGCCGCGTACTCTTTTGAAAAGGCGCACTGCATACAATCCGCTGGACAAGCTGCCAACGTTCATCCGTTTGCAGGCCTTCCATGGCTGGTGATTGAGAGACGCTCATTCTAGCAGAGGCAAGTGCCATCAGTTTTTTCGATTGAACGCAGCGATGCTACCACATAGTTTGCTCAAACTGAATATTTAACTGGCTTCTTTCCAATCAGTTCGCCGGATCGCGACAGCTTGAACAGATGTGAATCACCTGGACTTCACGTGTAAGACCCTTGCCATACTTCACCAAACCCTTAAATATTTGCCTGCGCTCGGTTGATAAGGCGAGGACTCCGACCCAATGCTCCATGCACGTCAATTAATCGCGGCCTTCAGGCACACTCGTAAGTGCTGGACTGGCAGTCAGAATATTCTGTCTAATACCGGAGGACATCGAAACGTATGGCCCGCAAATTCGTTTCACGGCGCCACTTCATCGAAAAGTCAGTCACGACCGGATTAGCTGTCGGCCTTGGGCTGAAAACTGAACCATTGCGCAGAAGCGAGTCCTCAATCTCGCCTGAAACCGACGCGCTGACTCTCAAGGTCAGCGGCAACGCCACAAGCGGATACGGTGCTGTTCTTCTTCTCAACGGCCGACCCATTCTCCGGCATAACCAGGGCGGAGAATTTTCTGCGCTGTTCCAAAACGAAGAACGCAGCGTGGAAGACCGCGTTAACGACTGGAAAGCCGCCTCCTGGACCGGCGACGCCACACACGTGACCCTCGAAGGCGAGTGCAAGCTCAAGAATCTAAAGACCACGGTGTTTGTGCAGGTGGACTATGAGCGAATCAGTCCTCGTGTCGTGCGAAAGAAGATCCGGCTGCGCCAAGCCGATATGTTCCTGTTGTTCTATCAATTGAGCAATCGACTGGAGCCACAGGAAAGTCCCGCGAAGCTGTGGAGTTTCGATCAGTTGGACTGGCAAGGAGGGACCTTGCACGAATATTTTCCAGCCGCCGGTTTCCGCACGAAGCATGGTCTGTGCATAGGCCTGCTGACAGACTCCGGCTACCGCAATCAATGGACGCGAATCGTTCGTCGCGATGGCAGGCCTGTGAAGCCTGCGCCACGACGTATTCCGGACGCCAATCTTTATTCTGGTTCGTCTCCCGCGGAGCGCAGCAGCGGCAATTTCTTTGTGCAGCAAACTTTTGGTGAAGTTACGCAGCAGATCGCCGGAGCGCATTCTGCGCAATCCGTGCCGTTACCGGAAATTTCCTCTTGGAGAAAAATTGGCGCTGCCACTCTGGAGGAACGGGATAGCGGGGCCATCCTGTCCACTCGAAGAACCGAGGACGGTGTGATCATTCCGTTTGGGCTTAGCGGATCCGCAGTTCTATCGTTGCGCATGGAGTATCGTTCTGCGGCTCCGGTAGCACTTGAGATTTGGAGAGTGGATGAGAAATTGCACAAAGTTGACGACATCACTCTTTACAACGATAGTGTGCCGCAATCGCCAGAAGCGTGGTCCGAATTTCAGACCAGGGCCTTTGTTCCAGGATCGCAAGGCTATGGCAGTGCTCTCTTCCTTTCTGTTGCTCCTTCAGAGCAAGCTCTGAACGGGGAGATCGCGGGTGGTTTCGCGAAGGTTGAAGTGCGTGGGTTGCAGCTTCAACGCATTGCTACTCAATTCGAGCCATACCATCGGCTGGAAATGGATCGCGCCGAGGAGAAAACCGTATTCGTGTTCGCGGACGAAACAATACCAGACACGATCCGAGGTCACCGACTCGTCTGTCAACTTTGTCTGGCCGAAGGTCTTGGTTTTCAAGGAGGCGAAACCGAAAAGGCAGTTTACGCCGACCTTATGATGCTTTGTTGGATTGCGGGTCCCGAAAGTTTCCGGCCGATCCTGGCACCGAGTATCTGGTATTCCGCTGCCGGCGAGATGTACCTTCGCGACAGCTTCTTCGCGCTAAATGGTGTTTACAACCGCGAACTGAACGAGAGCGTTTTCGGCCTGTGGGGTGAAAATCAGGGATCGGATGGGTCGATCAACACGCTGGTGGAACCCAATCTCGCCAATGTGGAGCGTAAATCGAATGATTCGACGCCCCTCTGGCTGCTGTGGGCATTCTTGAATCGTCGCCGCCTTGCCACCAAGTTGCCGATGGATAAGGTCCGGAAAGCGGCGGAGTATTGTCTGCAAACGTATGATGCGCGCCGTGACGCGGTTTGCCGGGCGCAGTTTGTCATGGGGCAACTCGACGTGATCCGGTACCCCGAGGGCACGTCCGTCATCTGCGAAAACCAGGGGATGCTGGCCGTTCTATTGAGAGTCATCAAGGAATTGCAGATTCCCGGAGTAAGTGAAACCCTGCTCGAAGCACATATTGGTCAGGCTGAGGAAATTTATCGCAGCTATTACGACCCCGCTCGAAAATTCATGCGTCCGGCGCGCGACATCGCAGATGCCATCGGATTTGCAGAGATTTTCGCGGAGTATCTTTCGCTCTGGCTGTTTGGCAGAAAAATCCTGACCGACGAAATGGTCGTGAACCATCTTGACCGCATTCCGGTCATGATGCCGAGGAAAGATTGCCCGCATCCCGAGGCCGGTGGCACGGTGCGGCCGATACTGATCGGACTTCCGGAAGGCGGGGGGAGGTGGAGTTACTTCGACGAGCGTTGGCACCCTATGATCAGTGACTCCTTTGCATTGAACTACGTGAGCCACGGAATGGACGGGATCTATTACAACGGCGGCAGCTGGATGCGGATCGAAATCTGCGGGTATGTCGCGGGTGAGCGTCATGGGTGGAGGAGCGCAAAAATGGCCATCGCCAACCGTTTATGGGCGGAACTTAATATCGCTCCAGACTTCCCGACAAGTCAGGAATACCTCGCCACTGACCCCGCTCACCCCTTTTTCGGTTACCATCGCGTCTTTGCATGGAATTCGTTCGTCTTTCAGGCGCTGGAGCAGGTGGGCCTCCGCCATCCGAGCATGGATCCCGACTGTATTGCGGATTTGCGAAGAAAATCCGGTATTCCATAGAGTTTTTCAGCCGCTGGTGCACGTCCCCGAGCATGGAAACAAGCTTTTCTCTGGTGAATCACAATGAATTCACGTGTGACACCCTTTTCTAAATGTGCGCTTGCGCACATTATGCGCACACTAGTGTAAAACCATTAGGGCGCTGGGACTCGGGATTCCGTAGGACCGTCTGTCTGGGGTAACCGGTTCGAAGGTGTGGATTTTTTGCGTGCCAAGTTTCAGAGCCTCGGGTTGTTCTGATGTAAGGGGAGAGTCCATGAAAAGTTTCGTTTGTACTTGTTTGCTCGTTCTCTGGGTGTCTGTAGGATTGCTTCACGCTCAAACTACAAACGGTAGCATTCAGGGCACAATCACTGATCCCAATGGCGGAGCAGTCACCGGGGCCAGCGTTACGGCTCGAAACTTGGATACTGGACTTACCCAAGCGACCTCGACGACGGATGCCGGCATCTATTCTCTGCCCAACCTTCCGCCAGGTCGCTACTCGGTAGTTGTAGAGGCGCCGGGTTTGAAAAAGTATTCCCAGGAAGGCGTCACCGTTTTGACGGGTACCACGGTCTCGCTGGACATCCCGATGCAGATCGGCGCCGTCTCTGAAAACGTGACGGTTATTGCTGACGCCAGTCAGCTGCAAACGGCAACCTCCGAAATAGGATCGACTGTGGAACCCGTCCTGGTTGCAAACTTGCCTCTCGCGATAGGCGGCACGATCCGCAATCCCGTGGAATTCATCAAGCTGGTTCCCGGATTCGTGGGCGGCGTTGACAACAATCCCGGAAGCAATTCGAGCGACGACTTTAAGGTGAACGGCGGTCAGGAAGGCGGAACCGACATCCTCGTCGACGGCGTATCCATTTCGCTGGTGTCTCCGAATACGCAATGGAACAAGGGAGTTTCCACGGATGCCGTGGACGAATTCCGCGTGCTGCAGAGCAACTTTTCGGCCGAATACGGACAGTCAGGCGACGGCATCGTCAGCCTGACACTGAAATCCGGCACCAATCAGGTGCACGGATCTGTCTATGATTATTTCCGGAATGCCGGCTTGGACGCAAACAGTTGGGTGAACAACCTTACCGGCTCAAAGCGAAGCGTGGATACGCAGAATGACTTCGGCGGTACCTTTGGAGGTCCGGTATGGGTCCCCAAAATCTACAATGGAAAAAATAAAACCTTCTTTTTCTTCGCGTATGAGGGATTCCGGCTCAAAAATGGCGGCACCAGTTTCGACGACTTCCCCAATGAAAATTTCCGCAAAGGCGACTTCTCCGCGCTGCTCCCCAGCGTACAGCTTTACGATCCCACTACGCACGCGGCCATCCCCGGCAACATCTTAACGAATGATCCAAACTTCACTCCGAGCAAAGTAATGACCAATGTGTTTGCGCTCTTGCCTCCTACAAACGGCAACCTTACCAGCAATGTAATCGACCACACCGTTTCGAGCACCACAGCGAACCTGTTCGATGTGAAGATCGATCACGCCTTTTCTGAAAAGCACCGTATTTCCGGCGGATTCGATTACGACAACACTAAGACCGGCGGAAGTTCCGACCTCGGACCCATTTTCGGCTCCAGCCTTCCCCAGAACACGCGCTATGCACGCATTAGCGACAACTACGTTTTCACTCCGTCGCTCGTAAACCAGGCCCTCTTCGGCTTCAGCCGCCGTTACCGCGGTGAAGTTGCGAACAGTCTCGGTCAGGGATACCCCGCGAAGATCGGCCTCACGGGCGTAAATAACACCACCTTTCCATGCATAAAATGGGGTGGCACCAACTATCAAGTGAACAATTGCGGTGATTCCCAATTTGCCGATAACGTATTCCAGATCAACGATGCAGTAAGCTGGATCAAGGGCAAACACTCCTTCAAGTTCGGCGGTGAGATCCGCATGCTGCAATTTAACGTGCGGCGGTTGACGACAGGTTCTGGAGAGTTCGATTTTAATTCCGCGCAGACCAGCAGCACCGGCGACGCCTCTGGACTGGGCGGCTATTCGGTGGCCAGCAGCCTTTTTGGCCTGTCCGATACCACCACGCTAAACTATGGAAATTTCAGTGGTGTCCGTTACAAGGATTATGCGCTGTACGCACAGGACAGCTACAAGTTCAGTTCTAAACTTACTCTTAACTACGGCCTTCGCTACGATATCGACCTGCCGGCCAGCGAAGCCTTTGATCGCTTTTCTGCGGTCGATCCAAAACTCCCCAACCCGGACGCCGGAAATATCCTCGGCGCTTACACCTATTTTGGTTCCGGAACCGGGCGAAACGGCCACAAACGCCCGCAGGACGTCTACCACAAGGCTTTCGGACCGCGCGTCGGGTTCGCTTACAGCATTAATGATAAGACCGTCGTGCGGGGCGGCTATGGCATTTTTTACGAATCAATGAAGGAAGGATCCTTTGCCGACCAGGATGGACTCGGTTTCTTTAATCGTCAGACCGTGAATGTCACCAACGGCGGCCCTACCCAGATCGATAACGGCATAACACACATCTTCCCGCCCAGCGGGCCGCTTACCCCAGGTGCGCAGAACAATCAGAACGGCGTCATCCTGGTTCCGGCTAACACAGGTCGCCCGGCGGATATCCAGACCTGGAATCTGGACATCCAGCGGCAAGTGATGAACAACCTGATGGTCAGTGTGGCCTACGTCGGTTCCAAAGGAACCCACTTGCCGGCCTTGAATATCATTCCCAACCAGGTCAATCCGTCGTTCCTTACGCTTGGCGGCGAATTGACGATGCCCTCCTCTTGCCTTGCCGCGGATACTTGCCCGAAATCGATCGCAGCGGGTCTCACCTTGCCCTATGCGGGTTTCACCGGGAATATCAATCAACTGCTAAGGCCTTTCCCTCAATACGGCAACTTCAACCAGGAAGACAATTCGTTCACTCCGGATCGCACGGGTAACTCCACCTATAACGCGATGCAACTGCAGGTCAACAAGCGTTTTGCCCAGGGGCTGAGCTTCCTGGTTTCCTATACCGTTTCGAAGAACATCACCGATGCCGATTCCGCAGGACCTGGCGTTTCCGGCTTCATCGGCACAAACAGTTTCATCGGTGAGAATTCCTACAACCGGAAAGCAGAGAAGGCCGTCAGCCAGCTCGACACTCCGCAATCGTTGGTGGCCAGTTTCTTTTATGAACTGCCAGTTGGACGCGGCAAGAGATACTTGAATAGCGGTGGCATGAAAGATCGCGTCGTGGGTGGCTGGTATGTTTCCACCATTCTTAGCTACCATTCCGGAACGCCAACGGAGGTTTACGGAAACTGTCCAGGTACTGCGGGCGACGTCTTGTTCGGAGGATGTAACGTCACGGGAGCAGGTGCCCGCGTCAACGTTGTCCCCGGCGTACGGCAAACGAACGCGTCGAATTTCAGTCCAACCAGCGAGCCCTTCTGGAATCCTGCAGCTTTCACTCCGGCAGAGAATTGCGCGGCATCCGCAACGGCATGTGGGTTCGGCAATGAGGGCCGATCTTTACCGCTTGCGCGCTCGTTCGGCGGAAAGAATGAAGACTTCACGATTGGGAAGAAAACACGCCTGATTGGCGAGAAGGCTACGGTTGATTTCCAGGCCTCCTTCTTCAACATGTTCAACCGGCACATCTACTCCACGCCCAGTAACGTCTTTGGACCTAGCCTGCAGACTCCTTTCATCGCTGCCGGCCAGCCGGGCTGCTCCGGTCCGACCGCTTGTGGATTCGGTGCAGTCACCGGTTCTAGCGGACCGCGCATCATTCAATTTGGCCTGAAGATCACGTATTAGTTTCGAAGAACTCGGCCCGGAACCCCCTGCTGGGCCGAGTTCTATCCTCTCCTCCAACACCGGAGTAGCGGTTATATGAGTCAGTTCAATCGGCGTGGCTTTATGAGAACGCTGCTGGTCACCGCTGTCGGCGCTGTGCCGGCTCATGCCAATATTTCAAATAAATCCGCCTGGCCCTTTTTCGATTCCGATCTTTCCTCCTCCACAAAACTTGAACACGGCCCTCAGCAACTCCGTATCTCGCCAAGCGGTTCGCCCCTGGCCTTTCAAAATTTCCTTCGAATTGGCGATCAATGGAAACCCGCGACCCTGCCCAACAATCCCTTCATCGCCGGCGATTCTTTTTCGCTGGCCACGTCGAAAATACATCGTGAAGACTCTGGTATTCACTGCACCGGCCAAGGCAAAGCGGAAGGAACCGACGGCAAATCGTTGTCCTACAACTGGGATTCAGAAATCAGCGCTGTGAGCCCCGCAACGGATGCGCCCTGGTTTCGCTTTCGCACCACGCTTCATCTGCCTGCTCCGGTCAAGCTTCGCCAAGACACCCGCATTGAGCCTCAGATCATCACCTGGCTGAGCTCGTCGTCGACGCTGATGGAAGGCCAGTCCGGAAGCTGGAGGCGCGTGCTGCTGGAACAACCCACGCGAAACTCCCTGGGCACCTATGGCAACGATTGTCCGGCAGTCTATCTTTTGGACCAGAACGTTGGGATCGAAACCATGATGTATTTCGATTTCAGCGACATGAATTGGATGTCCACGCAAAATCTTCCGCGCTTTCTGGTTTATCGCTGCTCCAATATTTCGCAAATTGAAAAAGACGGGACTCAGCGTCTTGGCATAGGATTGCTGGCGAACCAAGCTACCGGAAACATTCTTCCCGAGGGCGACGTCAGTTTCACCTATTGGCTGCTTCAGCGGCCCATGACTCGCTTGCTCACGGCACAGGAGTCCGTGGCGCGATGGATGCAAACTCTGCTTCCGCTGTTCGAGGAAAAGCTTGCTTGGCCGGATTGCGCCACGTCCTGGAAAGAATTCGCCGCAGGGACTGTGGAAGATCTCCAGGACAAAGCTTCGGCGCAAATCGAAGTTCAGGGGCACACTGGCTTGCGCGCATATGTTAAGGCCAGTTCGCAACTTTGGAAGGACTCACCCGACAACTTCGAGTTGATGACCATAGCCGATGTTCTTTGGCCCTCGCTTCTCTATCTTCGCCTGCATCCTTCGGCAAGTTTCCAAAGCGAATGCGACGATCTCCTTGCGGACCTTCCCGCTTTTTATCACCCGGACACCCACAGCATTAGCAACGATCTCGCGCGCCATAAAGACGAACGGGCCGATTCGTGGTACCCCTTCGAAAATTCCCTGATCAAATATCCAATGATCGGATCTCTTGCTGGATCAAAAGAGACTACGGATCACTTTCTTGACGCCTTCGGTACCGCGCAAAAGATGGCCGCGCAATACAACTATCTTTTCCCGATTTATTACCAGGTGGCTTCTCTTCAAGCGGAGGGTGCTGGCACAAATTATGCCGTGGGCGGACTGTACGCATGGGCGGCAATCCTGGCGAACAAGCTGACCGGAGACCAGCAGTACCTCGAAGAAGCGCGCCGCGCCATCCGTGTTTTGTACACCGTTCCTCCGGAGCGTTTGTTCCACGAGCCGCAGGAGCTTGCCTACGGTGCGCTTGCGGCTGCAGAACTCGGCATGGGGCAAGAAGCGGAGTATTTGCTCTACGAGCAGCTACGCATGTTTTATTGGTACTCCGATCCCAGCCAAAAATCTCATGACATCCGTGGGATGGTGCAGGCTGCCGCATCTATTCTTTATCCCGCGTTCAAAGAAAACGTCGAGGCCATTCTGCCCTGGACCGGCGTCATGAAACGCGGAATCGTGTTCGAGGGTTTGCTGCGCTTCATGGACCAGCAGCGACGCAACAACTTCTATTTTTTTGAGGACTGCTCGGCTGACCGCAAACGGGCTTCCTCGGCATTCATTCCGTTCGAAAATCTGGGTACCCTGGAACTCGGTGGCATGACCGGAAATGTGGGCAAGGAAATCTACGGGGCGGGTGAATCGATTTGGATGTATTTGATGTTTGAAGCGCTAGGGCAGGTCAGTGATCGGGAGCTGATGCTGGTGAACCTGGACCTCCTCGACGCTGTCCACGCAAAAGAGTTTCCGCCACGAGAGTTAAATTTCATCTTGTACAACCCTACGGATGTTACGCGAACTGCAACCATCGCGATTTCTGCAGTGAGCCAGCGGCCCGTTCGCCTGAGTGTGAATGGCAAGACCACCAGTGCAACGGTGCAGGTCTCGAGACAGTCTTTCATCCGGTTGCTGGCCGACTTTTGAGCAGTAGATTTTTTGCCGGTATTTACACAAAGAAGAGTTTTTTGGAAGTTTTCCATCGTCCAGTTCGATCGTAGGGAAAGGAATACCTGCTATGGCAAACGTATCGTTTCTCGCAAACCGCGCGGCGCGGACATTCGCCGTTTCCGTGGCGGTTCTCATCGCCCTCGTCGCCGTTGCGGCTGTTCCTTTTACTCCACCTTTTGGGAAGTGGAACCGGCTTTCCCCCGACCCCGTCGTGTCTCCCCAGGGCGAAGGGTTCGAATCTGCAGGAACATTTAATCCCTCCGTTGTAAAGAAGGACGGAAAGTTCGTGATGCTGTACCGCGCGCAAGACCATAACGGTACTTCGTCGCTTGGGTATGCCACGAGTGATGACGGCATTCGTTTCGATCGCCGGCCGGAACCGGTTATGGTTTCGCAGGCGCCCTATGAAAAAGGCGGTGGTGTTGAAGACCCGCGGCTGCAAAAAATCGGGAATACCTACTACCTGACCTATACGGGATACAACAACGTTGATGGCGTGGCCACGGACAAGAAGGATGCTCAGCTGTGCCTGGCGACCTCAACCGACCTGCTGAATTGGAAGCGTCAAGGCATCATCATTCCCGGTTACAAGGGTAAATGGAATGTGAAATGGACGAAGTCGGGCGCCATCGTTCCGGAAAAAATCAATGGCAAGTATTGGATGTACTATCTGGCTGACGCGCAGGGCAAAGACAGTCAAATGGGTGTGGCTTACTCCGAAGATTTGCTCCACTGGACGGAACCTCTCGACCACCCGGTGCTGTCGAGCCGCTCAGGATCGTTTGATTCGCAGGTTGTCGAGCCGGGACCACCACCGATCATAACGCCGCAAGGCATCTTCCTGATTTACAACGGCGCAGACGACAAACTGGTTTACTCAACTGGCTGGGTGCTGTTCGACAAGAAAGATCCCAGCAAAGTCCTGGCGCGATCGGAAGTGCCTGTATTTGCGCCCGAGAAGGTATGGGAAAAAGTCGGGCAGGTCCCTAATGTCGTCTTTGTCGAAGGAATGATACGGGACGGGAATCGCTGGCTCTTTTATTACGGTGGAGCGGACAAAAACGTCGGAGTCGCAACCGCACCAGCGCTCTAAAACTCCATGGACTCAGTGCGGGCGGTGTCGCAGGACGAGTGGGCTACACAACTCCTCAGGCAATGCGACGCCAAAGTCTTCAAAGAGTTTTCTCAAATGAAATTGTAGATGACAGGATAAGAGTCACCTTGCGCTCGACGTCAGTCTGCCGCAGCATTCAGGACGTTCGGGCAAGGCAGAGCGATCCCAGCCGCCGCCGAGTGCCTGGATGAGCATGACCGAGTCCACCATGCGGCGGCCGAGAAGATTTACGGCAGTGACCTGGTCGGAGAGAGAGGCGCTCTGAGCGGTGGTTACTTCGAGGTAACTGGTGACGCCACCCTTATAGCGCGTAACGGCGAGATCCAAATATTTCTGGGCCGCTTCCACTGCTTTATCTTGCGTCTGAGCCTCGCGCTCGAGAATCCGCAATGCAGCTACGTTGTCTTCGACTTGTTGAAAACCGGTCAGGACGGTTTGGCGATAATTGGCGACGGATTGGTCGTAAGCGGCGACGGCCTGGTCTGAGGCAGCTCGCCGCCTTCCCCCGTCAAAGATGGTCTGTGCAGCTGCGAATCCAAAGGACCATAAGCCGCTCGGTCCATTCAGCAGGGTTGTGATGCTGGAGCTTTCGAATCCGCCAGTAGCGCCCAAATTAATCAGGGGATAGTAGGCTGATTTCGCGACTCCGATCTGGGCATTGGCAGACGCTACTCTTCTCTCGGCGGCAGCGATATCCGGGCGACGTTCCAGCAGTTCGGATGGCATGCTGACGGGAATGTTCGGAGGAGGTGCGGTGAGGGGAAGCGGCGGAAGAGTGAACTCCGCAGGAGGTTTTCCGATAAGAATTGCCACGGCGTGTTCGTACTGCGCGCGAGCGACTCCAACATCGATGGCCTGCGCACGAGTGGTCTCAAGCTGAGTTCTGGCCTGCTGGACCTCTACATCGGAAGCGATGCCACCTGCAAAGCGGGTCTCGATTAATTCCAAGGCTTGTTCATACTGCGTTACGGTGGAATTCAGAAGTTGTTCCTCGGCGTCCAAACTGCGTGCGAGAAAGTAATCAATGGCCACATCCGCGTGCATGCTCAGATTGACGGTAGCGAGATCTGCAGCACTCGCTTGCGCTTGCTCTCGAGAAGACTCCACTGTGCGTCGAACACGTCCCCAGACATCAGCTTGGTAGGAGAAGTCGAACGGCAGCGCAAAGTCGTTGTAGGTGATGCCGTCAAAAGTCGAACTGAGCGGCGGACGGTTGGCCGACACTCGCGTGCGAGTCGCCGACGGTCCGGCTGTCACGGTAGGGTAGTAGTCAGCCCGATTGTAGCGAAGAGCCGCGCGCGCTTGCCGGAACTGCGCTTCTGCGGCCTTCAAATTCTGGTTCGATACATTTACCTGCAGTTCCAATGCATCGAGTTGTTGATCTTGAAATATCGTCCACCAGTTACCGCCAAGATTCTGGTCATTGGGTTGAGCGGGCTTCCAGTCTGCAACCTCTTTATAGGCTGGCGGAACTTCCGCTGCTGGGCGCCGGTATTTTGGTCCAACCGTGCATCCGGCGAATAACAGCATGCTTAGGACACTGACACCGCCCGCGATGCGCATCGAGAATCGAATGTTTGTGGTGCGGCCGAGGAGCAAACTCATGGCGTGCCTCCAGCCGCGGTAGTTTGAGCGATCTGCAGCCTTTCTCCGTTCACCACGGAATCCGGAGGGCTCACTATGACGGACTCATTGCCCTGCAGACCGGAGATGATTTCGATGGTGTTACCGAAATCGCGGCCAGCAGTAACGGGCAACAATTGCGCTTTGTTGTCCTTCACAACCGCGACGCGCAAGCCTTCCTTGCGAAACAGCAGAGTTTCCGTTGGCAAGATGTAGGTAGAGACCTGCCCCGGCATTTTGAAATGAACTTCGGCATAGGAGCCGGAGAGCAACTTTCCCGTCGGATTAGTGACATCAACTTCCGCCAGCAACGTGCGCGTCTCGTAGTTAATGGCCTGGGAGGTGCGAACGAGTTTGCCGGTGAACATGGTCCCAGGAAACTCCGCCAGGGTCAGGTCCGTAGTCAGGCCGGAAGTGATGGCCTGCGAATATTCCTCGGGAACATTGACATACACGCGCAGACGATCCACCTGAGAGAGATGGAATAGATCGCTCTTGACGCCTCCGGCACTGCCAGAATCGACGAGAGCGCCGACATCGGTGTTACGCGCGGTGATAATTCCGTCAAAGGGAGCGTAAATCTTCTCAAACGATTGCAACGCTTCCAGTTGTTTCACATTGGCTTGGTCCGCTGCGACAATCGATTTGTTAGCGTTGTAGGTACCGATGGCGTTGTCCGCGTCCTGCTGAGACACAGCACGGGTCTTGAGCAGTCCTTCGTAACGGTTCTTGGTGATCTCAGCAAGCCGTAAATTGGCCTCCGCGGTGGAGAGATTGCTGCGCGATTGTCCGAGTTGTTGGTCCACCTCGGGCGTTGCAATCACCGCCAACAATTGGCCTTTCTTCACGTGTGCGCCGATATCGAAGTGCCAGGCCTGTAGATATCCGTTAGTACGCGAGAAAATTGGAGCGGTGACATATGGTTGTACGTTTCCCGGCAACACGATTTCCTGCGAGGGAGCAGCGTGCTGAGGCGAAACGACCGAGACGGTCGGCACCGCCAGGTCCGCGGTTTCCGTGCGCAGTGCGGCGCTGGTATGGAGGCGCTGAAGAATCCCTGACACTAAGAGGGCGATGAAAGCCAGGAAAATTGCGAGCGCAACGAGCCAGCCCCGCCGCGAGCCACGTGGCGAGGAGCCGACGGTTGGCGCTTGCGGTTTCTGCCCCTGCGCGGAGATTTGTTCTATTGTTTGTGATTGCATTGACATTACCCCTTCAAATTCGTTTTGAGAGAAATTCTCCTATGGTTGGGTGCTGGTCTCCGCAGGCCGGCTCCTCAGTCCGTGTAGTACGCTGAAAAGAGTCGGGACAAACAGCAGCGTAGATACGGTGGCGAATAGCAACCCGCCGATGACTGCGCGGCCCAGAGGTGCGTTCTGTTCGCCACCGTCACCGAGCCCCAAGGCCATGGGCAACATGCCGATGATCATGGCCAGCGCCGTCATCAGCACGGGGCGGAAGCGCGTGAATCCGGACTCAAGAGCGGCGGTGACGGGATCTTTCCCCTCGGCCATCTGTTCTGCCGCAAAGCTCACGACCAAAATGCTGTTGGCGGTAGCTACGCCCATGCACATGATGGTACCGGTCAGAGCCGGCACGCTGAGGGTGGTGTGAGTCACGAACAAAAACCACGCGATTCCAGCGAGGGCGGCGGGCAGCGCACAAATGATGATGAAGGGATCCAGCCAGGACTGAAAGTTGACAACAATCAGCAGGTACACAAGCAACACCGCAAAGAATAATCCCGCTAAGAGACCCATATAAGAGGAGCGCATGGTCTGCGCCTGGCCCCGGAGGATGACTTGCGAGCCGCGCGGGAGCTGCGTGCGAGTTTCGTCGAGAATGCGCGTAATGTTGCCCGAGACACCTCCGAGATCGCGACCTTGTACGGCGCCGAAAATATCGATCACCGGCTGGATGTTGTAGTGCGAAACCACAGCCGTTCCGCTGCCGCGCTGAATGGAAGCGAAGCTGGCGAGAAGGGATGGCGGGGCGTTCGGCGTGGGCCCGGTGATCGGCATATTGGCTAGATCCTGAAGCGAGGTGACGCGGTACTGCGGGGTCTGCGTGGAGACCGAATAGCTAACACGGTTTTTAGGATCGAGCCAATAGGTAGGCGAAGTCTGGAAGCTACCGCCAAGAGAAATTAGGACGTTTTGCGCGATGGCTTGGGTATTGAACCCGACCTCTTGGGCCTTGGTGCGGTCGATCCAAAGATGCATGTACGGTTGATCGAATGGCTGCTGGATTCGCGCATCCGCAATCCCGGAAACGTTCCTAACTCGCTCGAGCAATGCGTTCGCATATGCCTGATTGCCCGCCAAGTCATTGCCGCTTACTTGAATGTCGATGGGAGCGGGCAACCCGAAATTCAGAATCTGGCTGACCATGTCGGACGGCAGGAAAGAAAACGTCACGCCGGGAAATTGCTTGGCCAGGCTGATGCGCAGGTCGTGAACGTACTTAGCCGTTTTGTGGTGGTTAACCCGGAAAGTTACGAGAATATCCGCGTCCGAGGGGCCTACTGTTCCCGTGTTGTTGTAAGAGACGTTGATGCCGCTATACGCGAGCCCGATATTGTCAATCACGTTGGAGATCTCGCCTGGCGGCAGTTGCTGCCGGATGAAGCGCTCCACGAGATCGCAGAGACGCGCGGTTTCCTCGATGCGTGTGCCAGTCGGCGCTCGGAGGTGGAGATTGAACGAGCCGCTGTCGATCGTCGGGAAGAAATCTTGTCCTAGCCAGGGAATGATTAGCGCCAGGGAGCCGAGGCAAGCGGCGAAGAATGCGATCAAGAAAGCGCGACGGTGATGAAGGCAGCGTTCCAAGAGCCCACGGTAACGCTCGCGAAAACGCTCGAAGGCTTGTTCAAAACGAGCCTGCATGCGGACCAGCGGATTCCGGGAAGCCGCGGTGTTGGCGGCGTCATGCTCATGCCCGCGCAAGAGGTACTTGGCCATAGTCGGAACTACGGTGCGCGACAGGAGATAGGAGGCCAGCATGGCAAATACCACGGCTTCACCGAGCGGCACGAACAAATATCGCGCGACACCCGAGAGAAGAAACATCGGAACGAAGACAATGCAGATCGCAAGCGTTGCGACAAACGCCGGCACTGCGATCTGTTGTGCGCCATCGAGGATGGCCTGTTCGACTTCCTTTCCCATAGCGATGTTGCGATTGATGTTTTCAATTTCGACGGTCGCGTCGTCGACGAGGATTCCCACGGCCAGAGCCAGCCCACCCAGGGTCATGATGTTGATGGTTTCCCCAAGCGCGCTCAAAACAATGATGGAGGTCAGAATGGCAAGCGGAATTGAAACAGCGATGATGAGCGTGCTTCGCCAGCTGCCAAGAAAGATGAGAATCATCAGACCCGTGAGGCAAGCCGCAATGCTCGCTTCTTTCACCACGCCCTGAACAGCGCTCTTCACGAAGATGGACTGATCGGCAAGCGATTTGATATCCAATGTTGGCGGCACGGTCTGTTTGATTTGCGGCAACAGAGCCTTTATGCCGGCAATGATATTTAGCGTCGACGCATTGCCGTTTTTCTGGACGGTCAAAAGGGTCGCACGCTGGCCATTGACGCGAACGACATTGGTTTGCGGTGGAAAGCCGTCGCGCACCCAGGCGACATCACCGATGTAAGTGGTCGTAGTCCCGATAGTCTTGATAGGGATGCGATTAAGCAGCTCGATCGTTTGGGGAGCCGCATTCGAGATGTCAACGTTGTATTCCTTCGAACCGATTTTGGATGTACCCGTTGGCAGAATCAAATTCTGTGCGGCGATCGCATTGACAACATCGAGAGCAGAAAGCCCTTTGGACTGCAACGCAGCAGTGTTGAGGTCCACTTGTACCTGGCGTTGCTTGCCACCATAGGGATATGGCACCGCTGCTCCCTCGACGGTAACCAGCCGAGGGCGAATGAAATTAAGCCCATAGTCGTTCAGTTGCTGCTCCGAAATGCCCTTGCCGGAAAGCCCGAGCTGAAGGATGGGGACGGTTGAGGCGCTATAGGTAATGATCAATGGTGGCGTCGTGCCAAGCGGCAACTGCCTTAGTTGCGTCTGGGAATTCGCGGTGATCTGGGCGATGGCCTTGTCGATACTCACGGTGGGCTGGAAGAAAACTTTCACTACCGCGATGCCATAAAGTGATTGCGACTCGATGTGCGCAATGTTATCGACCGTCGTAGTGAGATTGCGCTCGGTGATGGAAACGATCCGGTCAGAAATATTCTGCGGATCAAGTCCGTTGTAATTCCAGATGATGCTGACGACGGGGATGTCGATATTCGGAAAGATGTCCGTGGGCGTCCGAACGATCGCGAGACCGCCAAGGATAAAAATCAGAATAGCGAGTACCACGAACGTATATGGCCGCTTCAGTGCTAGTTTGACAATCCACATGATTCACTCCCCGGCTTGGCCGGACCGCAATAAATAAATTGACCCTTATGTCCTGTGCTTCGCAGTCTTGGCATCCAGTGTCGAGATGAATTGTTCGGCCGCTGCGGGCACGGGAACCGTTCCGGACAGCACAATTTCTCTGGCAGGAATTTTCCGTCCGTACAGACGGCGGTTGTCGCCATTGTCGGGACGGATTGTGGAGCCCTCGAGCGACACCCCGGCAAACAAGCCACGCGCCCTCGAGTAGCTCAAGATTTCGGAACGTAGCGTCGCGTCGGTATCGGCTGAAGCATCGCGGCCGACCGGGCCTGCGGCAACGGAAGCGTCGCCGCCCAGTTTGACCTTGCTGGCGAGGATCCCTCTAGCGCCACTTTCATTCATAACGAGCAAGACAAAATCCGTAGCTTGTCCACCGATTTGAAAGCCGAAGCTACCGCCCTCAAGGGCCATCATCGTCGGAGCGCCCCAGGATCCCCTGAAGTCTTCGCCCTTGCGGCATGACATCGCGCCCCGGCCATAGCTCCCGCCCACGATAAATGCGGCCTTTAGGACAGAAGGAAAGACGACGACACAATCAGCTTTGTCGAGCAAGTCGTGCGGAATGTTGTCGGGAACATCGAGAATCTCTTTCAAGACTGTGCCACAATTTCGTAAACGATCATCGTCCTTGTTTTCATCCGCGGCGCTTGCGACCTCGGCGAAGATTGGTGAAAGCGCAAATAGAATGCTCGAGAGACAGAGCAAAAGCTTTCGCATGTGAATTCCCTCCATCAATTTTTCTTGCTCACACCACCAGACATTGCATGCTCCATGCCACTTTGGAGTTTGCACCCGACCATTAGGAAGTCGTTGAAAACAGAGAAGCTAAAGTTAGGAGAAAGAAATTGAAGAGCGCGGAACCAAGGGGATCAGTCTGATGCTTTGAATGGCTGTCAATACGTTGACAGGCCCTTGAGGGACGAGAAGCGACTTTCACGTGAGGTGACGTGGGTCACGAACGGGCGGTTGAGAAGCCGTCAAAATTGCATTTGACCACCAGAACCGTGACATCGTCATTGAAACCAACGCCGCTGCAGAAATTTGCCACGCTGTCGAAAATGTCGGTCATCAGAGCTTCGGCAGACCATGAGGAACCACGTTGTACGACGGCGGTGAGACGCTCTGTGCCGAATTCTTCTCCAAATTGGTTCTCTGCCTCAGTGACGCCGTCGGTATAGAAAACCAGCACATCGCCATCGGTAAGGTCTGCCGAGGCCAGCTCACAGGGATTGTCTGGAGATATGCCGATCGGCGCGCAGGACGAATTCAAACGCGTGACCGCGCCGGTCTGTGCTCGAAATAGCAGCGCGGGATTGTGGCCGCAGTTGACGTAGTGAAGTTTGCGTCCCTGTGCATCGAGTTCGGCGACCAGCAAGGTTACGTAGCGTTCGCCATCATCGGACACGGAGTGGATTCCAGTATTCAGGCGTCCCACCATCTCCAAGATGTTTCGATCACGATTTGCCTCAAGTTGCATGGTAGCCGCCGTTGCGGACATCAACAGGGCGGCGGGAACGCCTTTTCCAGCTACATCGGCAATGACGAATTGGATGGTGTGCGCGTTGATGGGGATATAGTCGTAGTAGTCGCCGCTAACGCCCCTCGCTGGCCGCATCATGCCTGCGATTTCAAGTCCGGCAATGGCCGGCTTGCCTACTGGAAGAAACAAGCGCTGGACCTGTGCGGCCAGCTCCACATCGTGAAGGAGCTCGTCACGCTGCTTTTGAACCGTTTTGGAAAGCGCTTCGCGCTGTTCGATATAGCGCTGGATGATGTAAACAATAAATGCGAAGCAGAACGCCGCGGAAAGATTGTGGAAGGTCCGGAGCCCTGGGTGCAGATTCCGCGGAGAGTAATAATCATGGAACAAGATGCAAACCGCGATGAGGCTATAACTAATTTCCTTGCGCAGGAAAATCGCTCCTACAGCGAGAGGGAGAAGGTACAGGTAGACAAGCGAAATCGAGACAACGAGATGGTCTGCATACGCGACTGCGCCAAACGAGCTCAAGACCAGAACAACAGGCAGCCACGCCGGTCCATTCGAGGCCACGTCCTTTCGCAGGACGGGTGACAACCCTACCGTTTTGCGCTTGTCGCGCAACTGGGCGGAAATTGGTTGCACCACCGTAGCAGTCATTCGAATAGCACCTTCGCCATCATCCCTTTGTCTTCGTGATTGAGAAGATGGCAGTGAAAAACGGACATGCCCCTGATGACGGGGTCGGTGAAGTCCATAATGACGTCGACGGAGCCACCATACGGAACATTGACTGTGTCCAGCCACAATGGGTCGGTGATAGGCTTATCGTTTTCGGCGTACGGAAGAAAATGAACTTGATGTATGTGCATGGGATGCAGTTCCCCGCTAGCATTAACAATCTTCCAGTGCTGAAACGTTCCAACTTTTGCGTGCACCATCGGAGCCGCACTGGGCGCGAACTTTTCCCCGTTAATGTAAAAGCCGTTCTTATCTTCCGTGAATATGACCGTGAATCGAGGCGGCACTTTTTCTTCTGCTGTGAGATCCAGCGATTTCGCGCCAGGTTTGAGGGAGCTTTTTGAAATCCTGGGTGTCGCTCGCGACGCAGACTTCGCAACGATATCGGCCAAGATCATCGCTGGATTTGGATCGCCCTGCGGCCCCGTATCCACACAACCGGAGACCAGGTGGCTTGGCGTGGCGGCTACTGGACCGGTAACAATGGCTTCCATCCGGCCTGCCGGTGGCAACAAAACATGATCGGCGATGCGCGTTGGATGATTGGGGCTGTGCACTGCGATGGGCATGCCGTCCATGGCTACGATTTCAAACGATTGACCCCCAAGCTGCAGATCCAAGTAGCGATCCGCGGAGCCATTAACGACGCGCCAGAACTGGCGCTCGCCTGGAGCGATTTCAATTTGTGGCCGCAGGGATCCGTTTACCGTGAAGATTTCCTCCGGCGTTTCTTGCTCGCCACCACACATGCCCGAACGAAGCTCAACGCGTTGCTCTAAATCATGAGAGTGCGGATCATTCTTAATAGAACGCCCCCTCACAACCAGCACGCGCTCTGAAAGGCCAGCGAGTGCAGGAAAATAGGACTGAATTCCTTCGATCACGAGCGCACCGGACATTCCGTCCAGCACTTGTCGGTGGCTCTCCCCGTGAGGATGCGTATGATACCAATACAGACCGGGCGGGTGGTCTTCCGGAATCTGAACTGTGTAGTGCAGTGTTTGTCCAGGCGCGGCCATCATATCCAGGACGTCATCCTGCGGAGCATCGGGAGAAACGGTCAGGCCGTGAAAGTGCAAATTCGTCATGTCCATGCAGGGCGTGATCGCGCAACTTTCACTCGGTCTGGCAGGAAGACCGTTGATGTAGGTGATCTTGAGCTCATCTCCCGGTGACAGCCGCAACGTTGGAGCGTTTGGTTGGCCATTGAAGAAAAAGGAGTTCTTTCCATCGCCGGCGATGCCAGCGCGCAGAGTCAGCGAAAGCGTATGGTTTTGCGCGCGAAGTTCGGGAGGGTTGGGAAGCTGGTTGGACGGATTTCCGGCGGGCTCCAGCAAATAGAGAATCGGGGCCGCTGCAATAGAAATGGCCGCAACGGCGATTCCCGGAACGGATGCAAGGCGTGACATTGACAGCTTCCAGGCCATCGCTCATTCCGTCGGGTGCCAGGTTGAATCCGGATCATAGACGGTCATCGCTTGAGCGAGCTTTATTGTATTGGGACCTAAATCCTTTTCGTAAATAGTTCCCGATGCGTCGACAATAAAGGTCATCACACCTGATGAGCGGTACTCGACCGGGTAAGCTACGAAGGCAAATCCTCCGCTCATCTTGCCATCAACGATATAGTTCTTGGCCCCACCGTGTGCATGCGGTCCTTGGCGAGTAAGGATCCGGAACATATAACCATTGAACGGAACATGCTCGCCGACTTGATCGGTCGGAAGATTTTGGCGCGCGTAAGCTATCAGCGGATTGAGCGGGCTATCGAAGTCGTCGCCAGCACCCTGCCAATACAAACCATTATGCTGACCCTCATCGCTTACTAGCTTCTGCGCAAATTGTTTGCGGACGTCGGCCGGCGGACGCGAAAAATATTGCTTTTGTGCTTCGACCAGGCCGCGGCACGCATCCATCGCGGCAAGTTCATTCTTGCCTATGCGCCGGAATACGATTTCGCCTTTGCCTGCGGCGGTTTCGAAATACCACGAACCGTGATTGTTTACCAAAGGGATCGGAAACGGCCAGTTTTCGGCTCCGATAACCAGGGTTACCGTTCCATTCGATTCGGTCACGAACCGATGCATCTCCTGATATTTGACGACGAAGCCGATGCGAGCATCCGCATCTTCCGCTCGGTCGCCCGACGAAAGGACATCCTGGCCCTGTGGTCCAAGAATGCGCAACGGAGCTTGGTCGTCCGGAGCCTGCATTGCTGCAAAGAAAGCGCCACCCGCGTCTTCGGCGGAGGCAAAGGTCTGCTGTCCCGGCTCTTGGGCCAAGATTGGCGTAGACAAACAACCCAGGCAGAGCGCGAGCAGAAGGGACCCAACAATTCGATGAAACCACTTTCGTTCAAGTTGAACAAAAATTGAAATCCGCTGCAGCATGATTTTCTTCTCCGTTCTTAGATTCTCGACAGATTCCAAGTGGCTACAGGCAAATGCCTAATGGCGTCCGCCACCGCCATGGAAGCCTCCATGGGAGCCACCGCCGAAGCTTGATCGGCCTCGGGACGAGAAGCCTCTGGCATTTCCGCCGTGATCAAAGCCGCTGAACGCACTGGAACGTGTTCCCGGCTGAAAGTGAGGAGCTGAAGATCCGTGGAACCCCGCACCTCCGCCCCCACCGTGGAACGCGTTACCACGGTCAAAGTTGCCGTGACTAAAGTTGCCACGATTGAAGTTGTTGCGATTTATGATCGTCCGGCTATGCGAGATGTAAGTGTTGTGGTTGTAAATTGCTCTTTGGCCATGCCAGTCGTATCCCCAGTGATGCCAGCCCCACCCAAATCCTCCGAAGAAACCCACCCCGAAGCCGATTCCAAATCCAATCCCCGCACCATCAAGAAAGATTCCCGGCACGGGATACCAGCCTGGATACGCGACGATCGGCGCTCCGTACACCAGCCAAGGATCGTAGGCAGGCACGTAGACTACATCGGGGTTGGCCGGTTCGATAGCGATCGTGCCGTCTTGATCGCTTACATTCTCCTGCTCGTTGCTGTTTAGGTTGCCGGCTTTGCGGGCCTGCTGGCGCATCGTCTGGACCGCATCGGTGACATCCTGCGACTCGTTGGCATAGGCGTCGCCCAGGGATGAAGTCCAGGATAGGTTCTTGTCCATGTTTTCAAGGACTGAAGGAAATTGTGCAAGAGCCTTTACGCTCGGATCCCAGGGCTGTTTGTCGATTTCTTGGGCCAGTTTCTCACCCTTAAGATCGGAATGACTCTGCATCCAGCGGTCTGCCTCGACAATCTGCGTTGGATAGGTCGAGGCTGCGAGGATCTGTGCGACCAAGGCATCCGGATACAAGGCGATCGGAGCGACCAGTTGCTGCAACTCTTGAGAAGACTGCTGCACGGGCGGCGTTGGCGACTGTTCGCTCGATTGGCCCATGGAACCATAAGACTCGGCTTGCGCCGCGAATTGGACAAGCAAACAGCAGAGAAAAACGATTAGAACTTGTTTGGACAACTTCATGACATATTCTCCAGTACAAAAATTGCGATCATCCCTCGCCAAACCGCATTGAAAACTTCGTGAACTCTGAGCAACAGCGCTCAGGAACCTCACTCGCGGCGCAGAGCGCCCCACGGAATGTCACTGCGGCGGGCCAAGTCATCCAGAGCGTCGAGTTTTGTTCAAGCGCTGCTAAAGCACTTCAATGCAGGCTTCGCCATTACTTCTTTGCCGATCCTGGAGGAAACTGTTTAAACAATTTCTCAACGCCCTTGTCCAGATTCTTGATGTTCTTATCAGAGTTATTGGAAAGCGTGTCGGTTGAGGTGCCTCTCCAGAGGAGCTTTTTCGCCTTGGTGTCGAATAGGTCGACAACCAAAGTGCCTACCTTATAAGTCTCTGTCGTGGTGGTTGCTTCTCCAAAGCCTCCGCCTCCAAAGCGTCTCCAACCCCAGCCTCCTCCGAACCCGTCGTAGAAGGTGTTCAAGGTCTGCTGATTGCGCGTGATTTCCATAGCTACGATCGAAACGTCACCACCCGAATCCACCTGGGTCCAGCCTCGCGCCGCCAGGGCGGTGTTGACCGAACTCTTGATTCGATCCACATACAGCGGATCTTGCGTCTTAACGTGTTCCCAAGAGTAGGTCTTGTATTGCGAGAAGTCTGCGCTGCGATCGTAATCGGTCTTCACCTCTTGCGCAGACGACTTTCCGGCGAACAAAAACGTCATTGCCAGCAAAGCGAAAACGACTCTTTGTATTTTCATAATTTCTCCTTTTATGTCTTCACCAAAAGCGCGAATGCTCTGTAGCGACACAAACTGGGATAGGCAACACGGCTGCCAAAGATGTTGCGTTTGTAAGTGACGGAAAATAGAGGCCGACTACAAGCGGTGCGAGGCGCGGGGTGCCCACCCGCTAACAGGATGTCCCAATGCTGACAGCATGCGCAGAAGCAAGCCGCCCTTTTTGCCGATGTAGTCCGTCGTACCAACCGGTCTGCGCTTTTCCCAATTGGTCTTTCGCCGCACAAGGTTTGGCATCGCTGTTGCACTGCTGAACGTGGCACGTGGTTCTAGGAAACTAGAAGCAAGGCGGCACAATGGCAGCCGCCGCGATTAGACAGCAATCCGATCCGTCGACTCGGAATCTCTTGGATACGGTTCTGGAGAACGAACTCGATCACCTCCAGCAGCGAGTATTGGAGACTGCTAAAGGAGAATTTTTCTTTTACCTGTCTGGCTCGGCTAGGGAATTCTTACTCCTGAAAGTTACCGAACAACGCTATTTTGCGCGAACTGTCTCAAATTGGCGATTGAGCGCCACATTGTTGTCCCTCTTGCCGACCTCGTCGCTACAGATCGAATACAGGTCGGGGACCTGATCCGTATCGATCGGGATTGCAGTCAGCCAGGCCTGACTTTCACTCACAAAGGAAAGGATCGGGCGACGCCCGCTCGCCGCTGCGAAACCGGACGGGCTTGTGGGATACGTTCCGGGCGCGCAGGAAAGTCTGGGGAAGTACTTGGATTGTGACGGTCAATCTATCGAGGGTCCATTCCCGTGTCCGGTAGCTCTACTATGTTGGAACGGCATCCTTGTTGGCGCGTGAGATGCCGAGCTTTTGCATCCGGAAGTAGAGCGTGGACCGCTTGATTCCGAGCCGAGCAGCCGCACCATTAGGCCCGGCGACAACCCAGCGGGTTTGTTCGAGAGTTTTGCGGATATGGTCTCGTTCGGCTTCTTCTAACGTGATAGCTCCCACCAATTGCACTTCCGGGCCACGCTTTAGTTCCGCGAGCGGAGGACGCAGAACATCTCCAGTACTCAGGATTACGCTGCGCTCGATGAAATTCTGCAGCTCCCGAATATTCCCGGGCCAGTCATACGAAGCGAGCGCAGACATCGTCTCCTGAGGGATGATTTCGACTTGCTTACCCATCCGGCGAGCGTAAATTTGAACAAAATGTTCCGCCAGCGCTGGAATGTCCTCGCGGCGCTCCCGCAACGGTGGCAGCGGGATCGGAAACACATTCAGACGGTAATAGAGATCGCTGCGAAATTCGTTGCGCTTCACCATGTCAACCAAATTTCGGTTGGTGGCGGCTACCAGCCGCACGTCCACTTGATGAGTCCGAGCGCTGCCCAGGCGCTCGAATTCCTGTTCTTGCAGGACGCGCAGCAGCTTAGGCTGTAGTCCCGGCGGAATATCTCCCACTTCGTCCAGAAAGAGCGTCCCTTTGTCGGCCAGTTCGAACCGACCGATCTTTTGCGCGATGGCACCGGTAAAGGCGCCTCTCTCATGGCCAAACAGCTCGCTTTCCAGTAGATCAAATGGAATGGCAGCGCAATTCAACTTTATGAATGGGCGTCCGCACCGCGCGCTCAGATTGTGAACCGCGCGCGCGATCAACTCCTTGCCGGTGCCCGTTTCTCCCTGGATCAGAACAGTGGAATCCGTGGGTGCGACCTGCTCGACTTGTTCGAGCACTGATTCCAGAGCAGAACTGTTGCCTATGATCTGCTCGAATCTGCGTGGACCGCGGTCCTGATCTACCGGCCCGAATGTTGCGACAGCTCCCACGAAGTACCTCCTAAAGCGCCCGGAACATGCTTGCGCTGCTAGCTCAATTCTCAAGAGCCGCGCGAACGCTCTCAAGCAGGACTTCGTCGTCGAACGGTTTAGCTAAAAACTCCACTGCGCCTGCTCGCAAAGCCTGCATCCGCATTTTTTCGTCGCCATGCGCCGTGATGAAGATGATCGGAATTCTGCAACGTTCGGCGTTCAGTTTCGCCTGTAGCTCGAGACCGGACAGCCCTGGCATGCGGATGTCCGCGATCAAACATCCAACCTGATGCTGTTGACCGAAGTTCAGGAATTCCTCGGCTGATGCAAAAGTTTCTGCCGGCAAGCCAACCGCTTTCAGCAGGCCCTGCAATGCGCCACGAATCAGCTCATCATCATCAAGGATGGCTACTAGTCTGGGCTTTATCTCGGTGACCATGACCACAATTTTGCAGCATCATCAAAAGTGGCGCAATTATACGTTGGTATAGGATCCCAGAAGCTATTTCTTGCCAGCCAGAAGCTCAAGATCTGCGGCCATCCTGACCAATTCCGCCAGCGATTCAGCCTGCATTTTTCGCATCGCGTGACCACGATGGATCTTGATTGTAATTTCACTTGTCCCGAGCTCGGAAGCTATCTGCTTGTTCAGCATGCCCGAGACCACCAGACCCGTGACCTCGCGCTCGCGTGTCGTCAGCGCCGCGTAGCGTTTTCGCAATTCGGCGAGTCCAGCATCTCGTTGCCGCGTCGCCCGGTCGCGATCCAAAGCCTGGTGGATGGCATCTAGCAATTCCTGGTCGCGGAAAGGTTTCGTTAAGAACTCCAGCGCACCCGATTTCATGGCTTTTACGGTCATCGGAATATCTCCATGACCAGTGATGAAGATGATCGGAATCGGAATTCCAGCGTCGGCCAACTCGCGTTGAAAGTCGAGACCGTTGGTACCCGGAAGTCTCACGTCCAACACCAGGCAGCATGGCCCGTCCGGCCGCTCGTGGCGTAGGAATTCTTGCGGCCGCGCGAAAGACTCGCATCGCAAGCCCGCCGACTTCAGCAAGCCTTGTATGGACGCACGTACATGGGCATCGTCATCAACGACGAACACCGTGGGAGGGTCTGCCCGCTTCATTCAGGTACCTCAACTTTGGTGGGCAGCGTGAAGCAAAAACTCGCGCCACGTGGAAGGTTGTCGCCGGCCCATAAGCGGCCGCCATGCGATTCAACGATGGAGCGGCTGATCCGGAGTCCCATGCCGGTGCCGTGAGATTTGGTGGTAAAGAACGCATTGAAGATCTGGTCCGCCTGCTGCGCGGGCAGACCCACGCCGGAATCGCTGACGGACACCAGAACTTGCTCGTTTTCCGCTGCTTGCGACTTAACGGCCAGCTCCCTTGCCCCATCCACAGCCTTCATCGCATCGATGCTATTGACCATGAGGTTCATCAGCACCTGCTGCAATTGCACGCGATCGCCCAAGACCCTGGGAAGGTCTGCGGCCAGTTCAGCCCGGAGCAATATCTGGTACCGGGTTGCCTCGCTGCGCAGCAGGACGATCATCTCTCGAATGACTTCGTTTACGTCCACCAGCTCCCGTTCCGGAGTACTCTTCGTGAAGAGCAGCCGGATTCGCTTGATAATTTCCGCCGCGCGCGTTGCGTCTTTAATGACTCTCAACGCAGCTTCGCGGGCCTCTTCCACATCGGGACAATCGCGCGTGAGCCAGCGCAAGCCGGTATTGGCGTCGGTAACCGCAGCGGCAATCGGCTGATTCACTTCGTGCGCCAATGAGGCCATCAGCTCCCCCATGGTGGTCACTCGACTGACGTGTGCCAATTCGGCATGTGCCTGGCTTAACGCCTCTTCCGCCCGCTTGCGTTCGGTGATGTCCGTCGAGCTGCCGACGAATTGCACCAAATCCCCGGATGCATGCAAAACCGGATGGCCTACGGTATGGAGGTATTTGACATTGCCGTCGGGAAGAAGGATTCGGAATTCCACATCGTAGTCCGACTCTTCATCCACTGCTCGATCGATTGCCTCCTGCCACTTGGCTCGATCCACCGGATGAATGCGCTGCAGTCTTTGTTCCCAATCGGGCATGCCTTCTTCCCGGTCGAAGCCATAGATGCGATACCATTCGTCCGAAAGGTACAATGCGTTTCTTCCTGCCACATCCCAGACCCAACTTCCCGTATGGGTGAGCCTCTGCGCTTCTGCCAGATGACTCTCGCTCCGCCGCAGTTTGCTCTCCGCATGCTTTCGTTCACGGCTCTCCGCCTGCAAAATCTCGTTGCTTCTTTGCAGCTCCTGCACTGTTCCTTTTAAGTCGTCGCGCGCGCGTCTCAGTGATTCTGTCGCGCTCCTTTGCGCGGCGCTCAGCGTCCCGACAAACACGACTGACACGACAAAGATAACGAGCCGTGGTATCTCGCCAGGCTTTGCAGCCAACGAATATAGCGGGGGCAGGAAGTAATAATAGAAAGCGAAACTGGAGAGGGCCGTCGCGAGCAATCCAGGTCCGAACCCACCGAACCAGGCAGCGATCATGACCGCGCAAAGAAACAGTGACACGGGAGCAGCCTCCAAGTGAAACCCGGGCCGGTGTGAAATGAACAGCGCTGTAGCAACCGATAGAACAGCAATCCCATAGCCCCAGATCACAGGCGGCTTAGGCCACAGAAGCGGATTGGACCTGAACATACTGCTGCTCCAGCAATACAGTAATCATGCTGCGCGTCGCTGCATTCGTAATGTATGGTGTTCATCTCCACATCGCGATTCAAATTCAGCAGATGCGGACAGACAACTTGAACGAGCCGAGACGCGATTCTCTGCCGATGCGAGGACATTTTGCAAGAAAGTTATTTTCCACGATAGTTCGTTCAGCGTTGCAAAGAACCTCGTTTTCTTTTGAGATGTCGCCTATGGGTCTGGTTTCAACTGGTTTTTTCATTTCAGCTCGCCTGGTGCAAGGTTGCAGTCCTTGGTTTGTCCAGCCCAATAGACACAATGCCAGCACTCCGACACGTTTGCATGTCCACTAGCGTTTGCCAATGTTCGCGTGAATTCGCGTATCCGCCACTCTTAGCACCACTTGCGAGCCATTTTCATGGCGCACTCCGCCCGGCATACCGATTGCCTTCTTGTCCGTGGCAACTTTGTGGGCAAGTGTCCCGGAGGTTCGAGATCATGGAAACGGTTAGGGCATCCAATGTGACCAAAGAATCCGACGGCGCCCTGGTGGCTGCGGCAAAATGCGGAGATTCGCGGGCCTTCGAGGAACTGGTCCTTCGTCACGAGCAGAAAGTTTTAGCCGTCGCGCAACGCATAACGAATAACCGGGAGGATGCCCAAGATGTGGCGCAGGAGAGTTTTCACAAGGCCTTCCGTCATCTCAACGCTTTTCAAGAGAAGTCGCGATTTTCCACTTGGATGACGCGCATCGCCATGAATGAAGCCTTCATGCTGCTGCGGCGAAGACGCGGGATTCCCGAAGTCTTGCCGGATAACGCGGACGACGGAAACGAATCCTTCTTTGCGAAATTCGTCGATCACCGCCCTACTCCTGAGGAGTCGTGTGGACTGCGCGAACGCAGGCAAATATTGACCGAAGCCATCAATCGTCTGGGTCCAACAATTCGCAGGGCGATTTGGCTCCGCGACATCGAAGAGCGATCTGCCGAAGAAACCGCCAGGATTCTGGGCACCTCAATCAGCGCCGTGAAGGCGCGTGTTTTCCAAGCACGCCGGAAGTTACGCGCGACCGTGAACCCTGGGCTCCTGAATGAAGCCCTCGCGGCCGATTGGGCCAAGACGCAGCGCTGTTAACACCGAATTTGCTGCCACCTCATCCTTACGGACGCTCTGGCCAGCCGCTCGCACGGGTTGGACGCTAATCTCCGCCATGCATGCGCCAGACGGACCTCAATCAAGTGTTTCCCGCTCGCCGCATCCTAAGCTACGCGAGACCCATGAAGTAGCCTCGCGCCGAGACCGAAAAAGCCGATCGCTATGGGCCAAATCAGCGAAGCAGCGAACCAAATTGTCGCGGCGTCAGTGCGTTGCGCCCCGGCCTTTAGCAATTTCAGGAGACGGCGTTACCGGTGACATCACCAGTTCGGGAACCGCAGAAAGCCGTTCGTATTCTTCTTCACTGAGACGCAGGGAAGCCGCCGCGATGTTCTGCTCTAGATGTTCGATCGACGAAGTCCCTGGGATGGGCAGCATAATGGGAGACCGCCGCAGGAGCCAGGCAAGCGCGATCTGCGTCGGGCTCGCCCGGTGCGCCTCCGCAATGCTACTAAGCACTTCGCCGGCTACTTTGCCCGCTCCCAATGGATACCAGGGAATAAAAGCGATTTCATTGCGCTCGCAATAATCCACCACGTAGTCCCATTCGCGGTCCGCAAAGCTATAGCGGTTCTGCACAGAAACGATGGGCACAATTCTGCGTGCTCTTTCGATGTGCTCTTGCGTGACGTTGGACAACGCGACCAAGCGGATCTTGCCTTCGTCTCGCAGCTGAGCCAGGATTTCCACCGACGTCTCAAACGAGATGGCGGGATCCGGAATATGCAGTTGATAAACGTCGATGCGGTCCAGGCGCAGTCTCTTGAGGCTTCCCTCAACCGCGCTGCGGAGGTGTGACGGACTTGCGTCATGAGTCCACTGGTTCGGGCCGGGACGGTTCCACCCCCCTTTGGTTGCAATTATAAGGTCGACCGGGTAAGGAAACAGCGCTTCTGCAATTAGCTCCTCGCTTACGTACGGGCCATAGGAATCCGCAGTATCGATGAAATTGATGCCAAGCTCCACGGCCCGGCGAAGAACCGCTAACGCCCCTTTGCGATCTTTTGATGGTCCCCAGACGCCTTCGCCAGTAAGGCGCATGGCTCCGAAGCCGAGACGATACACAGAAATTTCGCCTCCGAGCGAAACATCTCCAGCCGCACGTGCAGAAAGTTCTTTCCTGTTCTTGGTCATGATTAACCTCCAGAATTTTTCAAAGTTCTTCCTCTAGCCTTTTCCGCCCCTGACGTCATCCGAGCCATTGTGGGTTGGCGTAGGTGCCGTCAAATTGGTGACTCGTTTTATACAACTCGAATTGGCCAGCTTCCGCGGCTTTCGCAGTTTTCGCCAGAAGGATCGCAACTTCGGAAGAGCCGAGTGGCCGAAAACTGCGCGCCGCCTGAAGAGCCTGCTGAAGAATCGAAAGTGAATCGCAGCCTGTAATAACGACACTGGCCGGGAGATTCATCGCGTAGTGAAGGCATTCCACAGGCGTGGCTGTTTTGCTTTCGAGAATAAAGTGGTCGCCCATAGGCTTCATACCGAGCACTCCGATGCCATTCTTGAGCAGAACAGGCAAAACTTTCTTTTCGAAACTATTGAAGTGCGCGTCCATTACGTTGAGAGGCATCTGAACCGCATCAAAGGCGAAGCTGTGCTTCGAAGCAGTCGCCAACATTTTCAGATGAATGTCCGGGCTCTTGTGGCCCGTGAACCCAATAAAGCGGATCTTGCCAGCCTCTTGTGCTTGAAGCACGGCCTCTATCGCCCCGCCTTCCGCAAAAATGCGCTCCGGATCGTTTTCGCGGATTACTTCGTGGAACTGGAGAAGATCGATTCGGTCTGTCTGCAGGCGGCGCAGCGACTCGTCGATCTGGCTGGTCGCGGCGGCTTTGGTGCGCCCGTCGATCTTGGACATGAGAAACGCTTTTTGCCGATAGCCTTCGCGCAGCGCGTTGCCCATGCGGATTTCGCTCTCGCCGCCGTTGTAGTCCCAGCAGTTGTCAAGAAAATTGATTCCCTCATCCAGCCCGGTGCGGATGATGCGGATACTTTCTTGAGCATCCGCCTGTTTGCCAAGATGATAGCCGCCTAGCCCAACGATTGAGACCTTCTCATTGCTGCGGCCCAGCGTTCGAGAGGGAATGCCATTCCTGGATTCCCGACGCGGGGCTTGTCTGTCCGCGCCCGCCAGGAAAATCGACGTAGCTGCGAACTCGAGGAATCCGCGCCGGGAAATGCTGGAATTCGCAGGGCCGTGATTTGCCGAAGTCACTGCTAGCTGCGGATCATATACTTTTTCTTGCCTGGGTTGATTCTTCTGGTCATTCATAACCTACTCTCGATGTTGAAAGAATCGAACCACATTGCCACCCGGCTGGGAGGGGCGCTGACGGGGTCCGGATTACTTCTTTTTTTGATGCAGCGAAACCAATGTGCGTCACCAAGTCATGAATCTGATCCTCACTAGAGCGAATCCTTGAAGGCCGGCATTCCGCCCTTGCCATTGGAAATGATCTGAGCGAGTTCCGCGTCGGGTAACTTCTGTACTGCCGGTGATCGAAGATCCGGAACGTTCATCCTCTTTCCAACCGCAGAGCCAGCTCCATCTTGACCGTGACACATGGCACACTTCGTCCTGAACGTTGCGGGAGCGGCCGCGCTGTCAGGACCCGGATTGGCCCGCACAATCGGAACCGGGGAAAACATTGGTACGCCAATCAGCGCAGTCCGAATAGTAGTGGTGCAAATTAGAGCGTACCGATGTTTGTCGCGTAGCATACTTTTCCCTTTCTTGAACTCTTCAATCGAGTCCTGGGCCTTCGTCGCTCTGCGATGTGCATATTGGTTTGATAGGGCACCTCCTTGATTCGAGCTACCGGATAGTCCTGAAAATTCGATTGATTGATTGCACCTTTCGTGGCCGTGATCTCTCCGCTCCGCACAACGCTGGCGCCGAAAACCGCAGCTCCTTCGAACTGAGCGCGGGTCGCTTCTGGATTCACCACCAGGCCTGCATCCAGCATCGTATCCACGCGCGGGATCCGCACTTCCCCCCCCCAAGACGTCGCGTATATACCAGAGCAGCGGCATTTCTGTTTCTCCGTTGAACGACTGTTCCGCTCCGTTCACTTTCAGTTGCATCATTTTCGTTCCTCAGCTCGAACATATTCAGGCAGACAAACTTCGCGCAGCTAGGTCGACTTTTCCATCCTCAGATGAGCTTGCTTTTCCATTTGCAGAATTACCGCTGAGAAATCTTGCTCTGGTCCGTGCTCCGACTGCCGCGCATTTACCTCAAACGCCGCTTCAGTCGCCGGCATTCGTGCTCCTACAGTAGCCGCAAGATACAAGATCAACCCGAAATCCTTGTTCATAAGCCTTAGCGGAAATTGCGGGCTATAGTCGCCGGTCGTCGCCCGCAGCAGTTTTCCGAGATGCGCCGGAGCGATCACGGCTGTTTCCGAAAGAACGGCGAGCAAACGATGGTGATCGAACCCGGCTTTCTCTCCCAGTGCAACTGCCTCAGCAATCGCCTGCATTCCCGTTCCCAGCAGAGTGTTTACGACCAGCTTCATGGTCGCTCCGGCCCCGCTCGGCCCAAGGTAAAAGTATTTTCCGGCTAGCACACGAAAGACCGACTCGGCGGTATCAAAACATTCCTGATCTCCGCCCCCGAATAAGGTCAGAGCTCCCTGCTCAGCGGCGGGAACACTTCCGGATATCGTTACGTCGAGCACTTCCATTCCACGCTCGGAACCCAGTCTCGATAGTTCCCGTGACGTTTCTGGATACACGGTGCTCATGTCGATGATCACTGACCCGGGACGCATATTGGCGCAAGCGCCGTCTGGTCCTTTATAAATATCTAGGACAGCTTCATCACTCGGTAGGCACGAGAGGATGACGTTGCTACTGGCGGCCAGTTCCGAAACGTTTTTCGCAACACTACCGCCATATCGAACTAGTTCTCCCGCCTTGCCGTGGTCCCGGTCATACGCGGTCACTCTGAAGCCGGATTCAAGCAGCCTCCGCGCAATCGGCTGGCCCATATATCCGATACCGATAAAGCCAAGCTTACTTTTTTCCGCAGTAATTGGTTTCATGCTGAATCGCCCCCTGGGGTTTCGATTTGTCCGTATTGGTCGAAAGCACGCGGTACACCGTTTGCGCAGCGAACGGAGCAGCGACGCAAGATGTTGGTAGCAAGGGAAATACGAGCGATGCGAAGACGGACTACCCGCCAGATGAGCAAACGTCGTCTGTCAATTGCTTAGACACTGCCAGTCTGTTGGAAATCGAAATGCTGCAAAAGCGACGGTACGGATTAGGAGCAAAGTTGGAAAGTGCTTTAGAATCAGTAGTGCACTTCCTGTCGGGGCGTAGTGCAGCCTGGTCGCGCGCCTGCCTTGGGCGCACAAAACTCGACTCCAACAACTCCTTCCACAAGTGGGAACGAAACAGTCCTCGGATCGTCCGGAAAACCTGTCCGCAATGAACGCCGCGATTTCCTGTGGAACAGAATCATTCCCAACACCGGAATAAAGGCCGTCCAGAAGAGGACATTTCCAATCACGCGGCCCCGGATCGAACATTATTTCGCGCGATGTTTGCTGCCAGAATCCCAGGCCCAGCAGCCCAACGGATAACCCCAAGAGCCACGGACGCAACGTTGTGAAGAACGGGCTGCTGCTCCCAGCGCCGCCGCGAAGCCAAGCGGCAGACAGCAGCTGATCGCCGCGACGCGCCTGTGCGCCTTCGCTTGCAAGCATTGCGTTCGTAGAAGCGAATCGCGTCAACGCTCAACCCGACTCTCTTGGCGACGACGCCGATTTGCATGGCCTTGGCTCCTGTAGTGAAGCTACACCCTGGAGTATAGTCTAGAGTCAACACCTTCTTTTTGTTTCGCCCCGGATTCCCTTGACGGTCACAACCGAAGCCCGGCCGCCGTTGCACCAATGTGGCGCTTGTATAGGCACAATTGCGGCGCACACTTCACCGTACGGCAGACTTTCAGTGGAGGCTTTTTGGATTCTATTCGGAAAGCGACGAGTGCAGATGCCTGCGGCATCCTCGCGTGCCTCTCTGCAGCATTCGAGATGTATCGTGATAGCTATACTCCCGCTGCGTTTGCCGACAGCATACTTACCCCAGAAACAATGCAGAAACGCTTTCAAGAGATGACCGTATTCGTAGCAACGGAGAAGTCCGGAGAGATCGTCGGCACCATCGCTTGCAGTATCGTCCACCCGGAGGAAGGCCACATTCGCGGAATGGCAATACTTCCCACTGTGCAAGGCAGCGGTATTGCAGCGCGATTGTTGGCACGCGCGGAGGCACATTTCCGGCAAGGAAACTGCAAACGAATCAGCCTCGATACAACCGCGCCGCTCACGCGGGCCATCCGCTTCTACGAAAGGTCGGGTTTCTCTCCGTCAGGAAAGGTCCAGGACCTCTTTGGTATGCCCTTATATGAGTACGTCAAAACCATTTGATCCGGTTGGCCCGCTGTAACTACAGAACAAGAAGGTCCTCTACGCTCTCTTGTTCCGCACCAGTGCCGAAACTCTTCTCGAAGTGGCGCGCGATCCGAGACATCTCGGCGCAGAGATTGCTTTCTTCGGCGTGTTACACACGTGGAGTCCGAGTGTGGCCATCACCGCATAGTAAAACCACTGTGAGTTGCGCGCCGATAGCAAGATCGTTAGCGCGTCCCTGCTCCCGGGAAGAGGAATCACAGAGCTGTCAACGATCCCCAGCGGAATAAGACCGGCCGCAGGCTCCGGGCTGCGGTCAGCGATACGATCGCGAGAATCTGGCGAGTGAACATTTAGATTCGACACCAGGAGTCACTTTCGCTTTGCAAAACGCTTCTGAGTCAAATGTTTCGCTCAGCCTGGGCGATTGCACCTGGCGCATCGCTTTATTTACGGGTTGAAAGAATTTGAGGAGACGGAGGAACCCGAGAAACCAGCAGATCTTTGGCTTCAGCGAGGCTAAGATCGCTGGACACCACTCGGAAATCGGATCGCCTCTCAAACTGGTCTTTATTAATTGTCTTGAACAGTACCATGCGCCCCGAGAAGTGAATGTTAATGAACGCGGTCTTCCACAGTTGCGGGCCGACCTCCACTCGCTCCAGTTCCAGCGTGCCGCTGTCGATTCGCCCCAGCAACCCGTAGCCAAACTCCACTCGATTCACAAGATGGCCGGCAACTCTTGCCAGGCGCTTGCGCTGCGTATCGACCAAGATTGTTCCGGCGAGGCTGTGCACGATCCGCGCTTCGTAACTGGGTGGATTGTAGTCGGGATTGGGACGAAACGTAATCCGGAGAAGATTTTCCTCTGCTCCATCATAGTCGTAAACGAAAGCCCGCGGCATCAAGCTGATCAGCTTTTGCAGTTTGAGCTCATCATCAGCCTGCGCCTGTTTCAGCTTCTGAAGCGGCCTGGGATCTTTCATCAGCCGGCCAATGCGTGCGTCGTCCTGCTTTCGCTGCCCTGCATCCAGCGTCGCGCCATCGACCAACAGTAAACGGTACAGTGGGCCGTCCTTCGTCTCTACCTGCAGCTGAGTTAGTGTTTGCTTCCCGGTCCGTTTCTCGATCATGCAGATCCACTTCCGCAACTGCTCACGGTCCGTCAGTTCATTTGCCACCACCACACCCACCAGCTCGCCGGCAGTTAGGTTGTAACTTCGGCCCGGGTCTTGGCCGGTAATGGCGACCGTCTGCTGAGAGTGTGCGTCGATGCTTCCGGAAGCGGTGGAAATGTTGCGGTACGCCATGCTGGAACTGCCTCGCTGGAGGGGCTCCGTCGGCTCTCCGGACAAGGCGTGGATCATCTCCGCCAACAAAAGGCTGCAGGCGGCGATCATCAATAGGAAGACCAGTTTCCTGGCCTTCTCCAAACCGAGACCAAACCAATTTTCTGCACGAAAACGATTCATAACTGCCCCTTCAACACGGAAGTCGTTTGCGAATGACTAATCTTCATGAGAGTAGTTCTTCCAGGACGGAATAGCTGTGCAAATTAGGACTGTTTCGCTTTAGTGCCGATTGAGACAGACGGACCAATCCCGGCCATCTACTCTCGTCTCGTTACATAGCCCATCCTTACAGAAAAGCTGGTTTCAATATGTGGCGCGATGCTTTGAACACGATGTATCGTGCTCCGATCGAAACGGACCCTAAAGCGAGAGCGGCTCATATCAAGACTCTGTAACCCACGGTGAGGGCGAGCCGCAGGGACTTGTCACTGGAGTCTCTGACACCGATTGAGAATCGGCAGCCGAAAAAAGCGCCTGAGGCAAGCCATTCGAAAATCACATGTATTTCGAATCGTGAAAAGCTGTCTGACTCGCCCCGAAATATCAATCACTTCCAAGCCGATCTGCTCAAGGGTTTTCTGAACGAGAATTTGAGAGGGCAGCACAGCCGTCTCGCAAATCGCCGTCGGGAAGTCCCCACGTAACCGACACTATCGGCCTGGAAATTAGGCGAGCTTTCCACTTTAGTTCGGCCGAGGAACGATAGAGTTTTAATCCGCCGTATCGAAGAACATTCGCATTGATGGTCTGCCCTTCAGCGACTAACCACGGTGCCTGCGGAGCGATCCTCGTGGTTCGTTGGCCAGCTATATCACAGACAATCTCCGCGCAAACAAACTGCGAAGTTGTGTACAAATGAACAGACACGGGTCTTGGCAGCGTCTAGGATTGTCATCCCGAAAAACAACTGTGGTGTTGGCTAGTTCATCCGCTTCAGGTGGATATCCTCGGCCTACACAAGCGTTGAGAACATCGAACAGGACGTTACTCGCAGCTCCTGTCTGGATTGTTACCCTCTCCTGAGGATCAGTTGTCATCCAACGTGAACGGCCGAAAGTACTCGATCTGAAAAGTGATGCAACCTGAGGCCCTTGTCGGACTGGGTCCGCCGGTGAACATCGTTCCGTCGAGATTCGGGCGAAGATCAATGTTTGCAAACGCATTTCTGGTCATGGAGGTAAGCGATGAAGCGATATTTGGTAATTGCAGCGTGTCTCTCGTTTGCCGCGGGCGCGGTTTACGCGGCAACGAAAGAACAAAAGCGCCTCGAAAATTGCGGCGTTGTCATGCAGGAAGTTCTGAACATCCCGGATAACCTACCTCAGCAGGTCTTGGCAAAAGCCGAGTGTGTGATCGTGTTCCCCTCCGTATTGAAGCTAGCCTTCGGAATGGGAAAAGACTACGGGCGCGGAGCGATGGTTTGCCGCACCGGCAAGGATTTCAATGGACCCTGGGGTGCACCGGCAATGTATGCGCTCGAAGGCGATAGCATCGGAATGCAAATTGGTGGTGAATCCACCGATCTGATTCTTCTGGTCATGAACCAGAAAGGTGTGGCTTCCATCCTGAGCAGCAAGATCAAGCTGGGTGGAGACGCATCCGCCGCTGCGGGTCCCAAAGGGCGCGATGCTTCCGCAGACACCGATCTCTGGATGCGCGCAGAGATCCTCAGCTATTCGCGTTCCCGTGGACTATTTGCCGGCATTTCCCTAGAGGGTTCCACTCTGCGACAGGACAACAAAGCAAACGCGCGGATTTACGGCCGCAAAATTACAGCAAGAGCCATCTTGCTGGGCAACAAAGTCGCCATCCCCGCAACGGGCCGCCATCTCGTTCGCGTATTGCAAACCAATGCGCCGCGGAATGAGTCGAAGCAGGTGGCCTCAAGGTAGTAAATGCTTCAGCCCTTTTGCTCTTGGGGAACCACAATGAGGAGTACGAGCAAGACTCCCCAGCGGCTTTCGGCGATGCTCGAGGCAAATTGTCCCTGGCGTAGCGGACGGAATTCCAAGCCTTGGGACTCTACCGGCGCCTCTTAGGCCTCACGATTAATTTCTATGGTTGAACCGCGTAGCGCCTGCCGTCTTCAACAACCCACCGTGCAAAGTGTTGCGGAAATGCGCGTTTCCCGTTCGCGCATGTTGAACGCAGATACGATGCGCGAATCCGGCACGATGTCTAGGTAACTTCCCTTACTCGTCAGTTTTGGATCTCCCGTGGGCCAAATGTTTTCTTCTCTCGCCCGCCAAGCCGGAAATCATTCTCGTAATCTATCATCACCCAATCGTCGCCGGGATAGTTCCATCGCCCGTACGCGTCCGGATCCTTGCACGCAGCGAAGACGCGCGCCGGCGAGGATTTTAATTTGCGTTCCACAACGGTCGTATCGTGCTTTGCCGTACGCTCACTCACTATTTCTCTCCAGAAGATAGGATCAGTCTTCCTCGCCACGATGTTTCGCCAGCCGATCCAGACAGCGCTCCCAGTTGGATCGCCGCTTTGCGATCCAATTCTCGGTTCGCCGCAACGCGGAGGGCTCAATGCGGCAGATGCGCACCCGCCCCATCTTTTCGGAACGTACCAGCCCGCTCGTTTCCAGCACCTCTAGATGTTGCACGACTGCCGGAAGCGAAATCGCCAGCGGTTTCGCCAGTTCCGTGACCGATGCCGGGCCCAGGCTCAGGCGCTCCACCATCGACCTGCGTGCCGGGACCGCCAGGGCATGAAAAAGCTGATCAATCGCCACCTCTTGGTTAAGCATAGACTTAACTATTGCACCGAACGCCAATTTTCGCAAGCCTGCAAACGCTGGAAATTTGTTCGGAAAAACTCTTCACGACGACCACGGCTCGTTTGCAATCTTTCGGTCGGCTTCAGTCCGACCCCTACATCTCTTCGATCAAAACTTCGCCCATGACTACTTCTTCAAACTCCATTTGCAGGGAGCGGGATGCCGACCGACTCCACACTCGCTGACGGATTGGATGATGCCGCTTACGGACGCGGCGATACAGACCCTATGAATTGTGGCGACCAAAGCCCAAGCCGGCCGTCTTACGCCGAGTCGGTTAGCCGCCTTCGTTATCTGTGGCGATTGACGATATTTGGTTCGGCAGTGACGGTAACTGCAACGTGAGCACCCTTTTGAGCTTCACATCGTCACCGTGTTCGTCAGTTAACGTGTTTTCAATACGAAGATCTTGATCCCGGTGGTCAGCTCCCTTAACCGCAATCTGTGCCTTTTCCGCTTGACTCGGACGTGGTGAGTACGAACTGGGCAGGTAGATTTAGCAAACCGCCGCGCAGCTTGGACGCTCAAAGCGGACGGTTCCCCTAAATCTACCGCCTTGTTCGTACTCACCTCGTTTGAATAATTTAGCACGCTGTCAGTCGCACTGTATGATTCCATTTGCACGCTAGAGTGCACCAAAACAGGCGCCGATTATCGCGAACGGAAGGTGTGAACGGGCCGGGCGGCGACCCGTGTTGTGACTGAAAGTCGCAACCTACAGCTACTCGTTGTCCCGGAGCCCCACGCGAACATGTCCGCCATCACGCCTTGCCTCGATAAACTCATCAGCGTCTCGCCAAGCCGAAGCGTCGCCGTTCTCATCCGTCCCAACCTGCTAGGCGAATCATCTTTCGCACTTCCGAGCGAATACAACCGCCTGCGTGACCGGCAGGCGTTCTACTATAACCAACTGAACTACACGTCGCAGCAAATCGACTACCGATGACTTCCACGTCCTTCGCCGTCCTTCCAGGACCTGCACTGCCCTTCAAGCGACAGCGCTGCGGGAATAGGTTTGGGGAAATCTGTATGGAGGAAGATCCGGGATTCAGCGCAACGGGAGCCGGGTGACCTGCAGGAGCGAACCGTGCGTGGCGTTCCAGAAGATGCCGAGGAGTGCGGCAACATTCCAGCCCCACAAGAACAAGCGCATCTGCGCAGTCGTGTACGGGCGGCGCCTCCAGAAAATCGCCGCGTCAAAAACAAACCACAGCGCGCCGGCGAGTAGAAAGCCCGAAATCACGCGGTCGCGAAAAAACCGGTAGACCAGCGCGGTTTCGCTCGCAAGAAAAACGGCGATAAGCAGCTTTGTCGGGATTCTTCCGAGCACAATCGCCAGCGTTTTACGGCCGCTTTTTTGGTCGGGCTCGATGTCCATGACTTCGCCGAAAAGATGCGAGTGCATGGCGAACATGGCGCCGAACAGGAAAGCCTGCCACGGAAGTTGCGGCATTTTGTTCAGCCAGCTGCTCAGAACGAAGACCAGCAGATAGCTGGCTTGGATGAGAACGTCGAAGGGCGGACGGCCCTTCCAGGCAAACGGCCGTGCGTTGTACACGAACATCGCCAGGAGAAGCGCGGCCAGCCACGTAAGAAGTTTCGGCCCGGTCCACACCAGGAACAAAAACAGAAACGGAGCCTGGATCGCCGCAATCTGCCAGCGCAGCGCTTTGAGCTGAGAAGTTTCTCCGCGCGATCCGAACATGTACGTGCCTTTGCGCGGATTGTAGCGGTCGCCGTCGGCGTCCGCGATGTCGTTGACGCCGTAGAGCAGAAGACCAAGCGGAAACAGAATGTACACGAGGCCGGCCCAAAAGCCTGCCGCGCGCCAGTGAAATTCCCGGCCAAGGGGCATGAGATAGAAAAGTGCAGTGGTAGCGCACAACCGGGACGGGAAACTTGGAGGAGGAAAAAAGGGCCGGAAATCTGTGTGCGTTGTGCGACGGCCACCTGAGGTGGTTCGATGGCGATGTTCATCAGTGGGCGGTCGGATGGACCATTTATCCAGTCAAAGAAGGCTAGTGACGAAGATTCGAACAATTTGTTGCATGGGTGCAGGAGACGAGAGGCAGTACTACCAGTCTCTGAAACTCTTCGCAAGTTATGGTTGAATGCTAGCTCTGTTTGGAAAGGACATCGAATGCTCTCAGAAACCGAGGCTCGACAATTTGCGCACGATTGGGTCCGGGCATGGAATTCCCACGACCTCGACGCCGTTATGTCTCACTATGCTTCGGAGGTCGCTCTGACATCGCCAACTGCAGCAAAGCTTTGGAGCGATCCGTCCGGGACGGTTGCAGGCAAAGAAGCTGTACGCAGTTATTTCGAGCGAGGGCTTGAAGCGTATCCAAACCTCACCTTCGAACTCTTGGATGTGATGTGGGGAGTTTCCAGTGTCGTTCTTTACTACGTGAATCAGAAAGGTACGAAGACTGGCGAGTTTATGGAATTTGATGCGAACAAAAAGGTTTTCAGGGTCGTCGCAAATTACACTTGAAAGCCGGCGTCCGGAGAGGGGGTTCGTGTCGGGGACCTCAGACGTCTGCTTGGAAGGCAGGCGTTCTACAAGACAGGCCATTGCACCAAAACGAGCGGTAGATTCCTTGCTCACGTCGGTCCGTGCATTCATACACGAAGATGAAATTCTTGGACTTCTTGGAGCCGTTGGAATTCTTAGCAAACAGAGCGCGCCTGCTTTTCGCGCAAGAGGCGCTACGTCCCTACAATTTTGCTCTCCTTTTGTTTTCAATGATTTAAGGCACAACAAATTCTGGTACAGTTGATCACTCGACGGCTATTTGGCACAGTTCAGGTAAAGGTACAAGCCGTTGTTATGGCAACTAGGAACGCAAAGTAGAAGTGCAGTAGAATCAACACAGTATCAAACTGTCGGGGCGTAGCGCAGCCTGGTAGCGCGCCTGCCTTGGGCGCAGGAGGCCCCCGGTTCAAATCCGGGCGCCCCGACCAAAAATATCTCGCGTGTTTTCTTCTACTTATTGAAAGCGCCGTTCACCTCGAACCCATCTGTGGAATTCTGGCAGACAGGAGTTCTCAATTCGCAAGTCGTTTACTTTCCGAGAGTTCGCCACATGACGAATTTGCAAAAACATGAGGAGGCAGGAGTGCTATTCAGAAACTATTGAACGGACGCAAGTTAATCGCCCGCGATCTGGCAAGTATGGGGAAAATTCGGGGGACCCTGCGCATTTCTCGTCTACTCAATCTTCGGAAATGCAAATTGGTGATCACGCACTCGGGCCGGCCCGAGCTTCGCAACCTCTCAATTTGTCGTCTTAATCGTCCAGTTCTGAATCGCACCGATGTATTCATCAGGGAGCGGTTGCGACGCATGCTACGCCATGGCTTCGGGTGAAATGACCTTTGCCCTGAGCCGTTCTTGCGGAAAGTCCTTGGAATTTAGGGTGACAATGAAATCTGCATTCCCTTCTTCGCTGCAGAGACAGAACGGATCGTCCTTGGGATCGGGAGAGATTTCAAAGCAGGCGTGAACGTTCACCGGTTCGGCTCGCTCGCGGATAAGATTGATCACAGCGCCGATTAGAGTTGATCGCACTCTAAGCCGCTTCAAGACCTCCTTGTACTCATCCAGAATGTCTTCCGTCACCAGCCAACAAAAGTGCCCTTCTCGGCCCATTTGTACAACACATCGGCGCTAGGGTTTTTGCCCCGGTCATAGGGCGTTCTGAAACCCGAAATGCCCGCTACGAGCACGTTCGTGTCAACGACGACGCGAGACTTTTGCTTCTTAGCCTTCCGCGACAACGGTAATCTCCGGCGCTCGTCTTTCCTTACGGTAGGCGCGAACTGTCCGCAAGATTTCCTCGTCCGAGACTTCGCCGATCTCTTTAGCCGCCTCGGTCAGCGACTCCAGAAACTCCTTCTTCCAGCCCCGGCGTTTGCGGCCGCGAGGCAGATCCCGGTACAGGTCAGCCCGGATCATTTGCTCTTGGAGCTGTTTTCCGAGTGCCCGGAACGGCACGCCGACCTTTATGGGGTCCTCGTCGGCTGCAAGCCGGCATTTAAAAACGATGTAGTTCGGATTGTCTGACTCGAATTCCTTTTCCGATGTAAGGAAGACTTCCATCAGCTTGGACAAAACACTCGTGCGCGTCCCCAACGACTCCTTCAGGCAGAACGCCACCTTGGCTACCATCAGGGTGCTCGTGTCGAAGAAGTACGTTCCCTCAAACCGCTTGGGCTTCACAACGCCGAATTGGACCAGGTTTTGTAATTCCTTCGGTTCAATCTGCAGGACAGCGCTTGCCTGCTTCAGCTTTAACCTTTGCTTCTGCATGACTCCTCCATTAACATCTAAATATTAGATTGTATTAAGAGAAGTGTCAAGGACCAGCGCGCCCCACTCACAGAACGAACAGGAGAAGCCGATAAGCGAGGAAATGATGGCTGCCGTTGTTTTCAGACAAGCGATCGAACGACACATAGATGTCGTCAGAGCATTTAAGTCCCGAATTCTCTATTTGGGATGCCGGAACATCTTCATCGGCGGAAAACAGACAGCCAGGCGTTCGAGTTCCGCATGTTGTTGGAATATATGGAGTTCGATCTATTTTCAATTGTGTGCCCACTGAGCCAGACAGGCGCGCAAGAGTGCAGAAATACACCAAAAACGCCAGAATGAGGAGACCACGACGTGCACGGGAGCTACCGGGGGGTTCTAGGCCTGGGCCAAAAGGCTTGGCATCCCCGTATACTAGCCACATGGCGAAGAAGAAATTTATTGGAGGAGACGTCCTACACAATCAGCTCCAATCGCTAAAGCCAGTCCATTTGGACAAGGTTGTGGTTTATTCTTTGTGTGGCGAACCTTCTCTTACAGTCCGCGACACCTGTGGCAACCTCATCGATATGCTGATGTCGATATGTGCGGCGGGGCCGGAGTTTCTATGTGCTGAAACGTGCCGCCGCTATCTCCACCTACTGCCCAATTTCAAGAACTTCGTTTTTCCGATCCGATATCCTACAAACCGCGACATTCTTGTAGCTAATGAACCCATTGCAGCCATTCGCCGGGCAATGGGCGAATGGGTTTTTTCGTTCTTCAACGATGAGCACCATCCTATTCTTCCTTCCTACAGCCTTGATCTTACGGAGTTCATCGCGCGTATGGTTTCGGGGCCAAAAGCGCACTGATTGGAGCGAGAAGGGCAGGCCCAGATTTGAAGTGAAGCCGTTGGTTAAAATAATAGATCAGGATTACGGCAGCTTGTCGTTGGACACCGACAAAAAATTCAAGACGGATTTTACTCGCAGCAATCGGCTGCACCGCGTTGTTTGTCGCGTCCCAGCGAATGCGTCCGTCAAATATCAAAATGAAGTCATCTTCGGACCTGGCGAGGAGGGTAGTGTCCCGGAACCTGTAGAAAAGTGAATAGCGCATTTTGCCTGTGAAGTCATGAAATTCTTTTTTTAAGCAGCAGCTTTTTCTTTTCCTCCGATGTCACGATAGCCGTTGATGCGGTGCAGCT